>ERZ1740058.56-NODE-56-length-93978-cov-7.764169_pt1 | contig 93978 bp, 76 predicted proteins | sample MGYA00581745_ERZ1740058 | MGnify/ENA primary metagenome ERZ1740058 (study PRJEB43018, sample SAMN04849742) | marine metagenome | isolation source: floating plastic debris | place: Pacific Ocean | collected 2008-08-30 | study: EMG produced TPA metagenomics assembly...
GAGGAGAGAGAGAGATGCGTGTGGCTCCGGCCCATCCTGGGCGACCCCCCGGCCTCGCGTTCCCGATCGGGGCGGTCCACATAGAGCTATACGCCAGAAGTACTTAATTGTTCGAATGCGGGTCAAAGAAGTGTTGTGTTTTCGCAACAAAACGGTCACGCAAGGCCACTGAGACCACGCGTTCAGGGGGTGGCAGGAAGGACGAGGTCGCCGCTCTCGATCAGCTGCCGCGTGCCCTCGGCAAGCCCGACGCACACGGCGTTCGCGAGATTCAGGCTGCGTTCGCCATCTCGAAGTGGTATGGACACCAGGCGGTGGGCTTGCCCATCGACGATCGAATCGGGGAGGCTTCGCGTCTCTTTTCCGAACACAAGATGGTCGCCCGTACGCAGTGGCGTATCGAAGTGAGGGCGACCGATCCTCGGCTCGAAGTACCAGCGGTTCGCGTCGGGAAAGAGCTTCTCGTAGGCATCCCAGTCCGGATGCACGCTGGGGTTGAGCCTGGGCCAATAGTCGAGCCCGGCCCTTCGGACGGCCTTCTCGTCGAGATCAAAGCCAAGCGGCTCGATCAGATGCAAGGCCGCACCCATCGCGAGACAGGTGCGGCCGATGTTGCCCGTGTTGTTGGGGATCCGAGGCTCGTGGAGCACCACGTGGAACAACGGCGCACCGCTTGGCTCGCACATGCCGCGGTCCGAGACTCAGTTGCCCTGGCGGGTGAGGAAGGCCGCGTCTCGCCTGCGGCGATCTTGCACGGCGGGGTCGACGTCCACCATCTGGTTGAGCGCTTGCTCAAAGAAGTCGTGCAACGGCGACCCGAGCCAACGGACCTTGTTGTCAGAGCTGTAGAGCACGACAAGCGGTGCCGCGAACTTCTCAGACATCCGGTCGAACCGGGGGTTTCGACCGACGCTGTTGCCCAAGGAGGTGCTGTGAAGCTCCCATTGTGAATCGAACACGATGGAATGGTTGATCTTGGTGCGGGTCATGATGTTCTGGAGATTGGTCGCGAATCGCTCGATGGCCTCGTCAACGAGGCCCGAGTCGCGACGTACTTCGTCTCTGTCGACGAAGATGACCGGAACGGCCGCACCGATGACGGCGACGTCTCGGCCGTGCCGCCTTTGCACCTCGTCCATGAGCGGCTGAATGCGCTCGTAGCTCAGCGGGAAGTTGTGCGACCAGTAGTACACCACGCGCACGCGGCCGTCGAGGTTCGGCTTGGGTGTGAGCCAACGCACCAGGCTGGAGTCCAGGTTGATTGTCGGCAGTTCGTTGCCGTCACGCCGCCGGAAGTCCGCGTCGAACTCTTCCTCAGCGAACAGCCAGCGCGCCGGCCAGTCGGCATCGTCGTACAGCAGCGCATCTGGCGTTGGGATGGTCCATTCGGGGATGTTGGCAACGTCTCCGCTGCTCACATCCATGATGACGCGGCCTTGCGGCTGGTTGGAAGCCATGCGGCGGCCCGAGGCGTTTTCGGCTTGTTCTCGGCTCTCTTCGGCGACGAGGCTCACCGCGCGACGGATGCTGCCGCGCTCCACGTCGGCGAAGCGGATCTGTCCGGCGCGATCGATGACGTAGAAGTTGGGATCCATGTCGGCCTTGATGGCCTTTCGGAACGCCGAACCGGCGTCGCGAGCGATCGGGAAGTTCAGACGCAAACGCTCGGCCGTTGCGGCGGCACCGTCGTATCCCTCGTCGGCGTGGACACCGATGACCACCAAGCCCTGCGCGCCGTACGACCGTGCCATCAGCTGCGCGGCGCGGGCGGAGGCGGTCGAGCCGGAATGCCAACTCGCCCAGGTCAGGATGAGCACGGGCTTGCCGTCGATGCTGTCGGCGGTGACCGGCTCACCGATCCAATCGGTCAGGCCCTCGAGCAACGAGCGGTCGAACGTGGAGAGTTCCATGGCGTTGAGGGCCTCGCGGCGTTCGCCCGAGCCCTCGCGCACGATCTGATCGCTCTGGGCCATGGCCGGGGTGGCAATAGCCGCCACGGTGGCCGCGAGCACGGCCGACGCCACGGAAAACACGCTCTGCTTCATGGTTTGCAACCCTCGGTTCTTTGTTCGCATTCTGAACGGATGCCACTGCGTGTCCCACAACGGCCTCCAGTGGAGGATACCAGCCAAAGGCCGCTCCTGTTGCTCGCAAACGCCAGAACGGTCCCCAGCAACACGGTTTAGACGCTCCCGAGGGCCAGAAGTTCCCTTCCGGCGGTGACGATCAGCCCGGCGTGCACAAGGTCGACATGGCCACCGCGGCCGAGACGGCGACGTTCAGCGAGTCCACGCCCTTGTTCATCTCGATGCGCACGCGGTGCTCGACCGCCGCCATCGCGACCTCGGTCAGGCCTGGCCCCTCGGCACCGAGCACCAGTGCGAGCCGATCGGGTGGGCAGCGCAGATCAACGGCACTGATGGCAGTCGCGCTGGCATCGGGTGTCAGGGCCAGTGTGCGGAAGCCCATCTCGCGGAGCCGCTGGAGGTCCTGGGGCCAAGCCGTGCTCCACGCCGTGGGCACGCGCAGGACGTGGCCCATCGAGACACGCAATGACTTGCGGTAGAACGGATCGGCGCACTGCGGCCCGAGCACAACGGCAGATGCCGCCGGTCCGAGCGCCGCCAAGCTCCGGTACAGCGAACCGATATTGTCGTGGTTGCTCAAGCCCTCGAGCACCAGCACGCACGAGGCACCAGCCACAACACCGTCCAGCGCTGGCACCTCTCCGCGCTCGCCGAGCGCGAGGATGCCGCGGTGCATGTCGAAGCCGACGATCGACTCGGCGATGCCGCGATCTGCCAGGTACACCGGCGTGCTCGCGGGCAGGGCCTCGATCGCGTCGCGCATGCCGAGCAGGCGCGTCGGCGTGATGAGTACCGAACGAACCCTAAACCGTGAGCCGAATAGCTCGTGGGCAACCAGCTCGCCCTCGGCTAGGAACAGCCCGCCGAGGCCGGTGCCTCCGTCGGCCTGGACACGAAGCCAGGCGTCCTTTTGATTCCGGTAGGGCTCGAGCCCGGGGTCATCGAGGTTCTCGATGGGCGTGATGGTTGGGCCGCTGTGGGCCTGCGGTTGCTGCACGGCTCATTCTCGCAGGCGAACGGCCCGATGGCTAACCTGACCGCCCGCGAACGAGCCGAGCGTGGCGGCGTATCGGACCCACCGGACCACACCCCAGATTCGCAAGCAAGGAACGCACCGCCCGTGGAACTCTGGCAGGCCATCGTGCTCGGCATCGTCGAGGGCATCACCGAGTACCTGCCGGTGAGCTCCACGGGCCACCTGATCCTCGCGTCGGGGCTCATGGGCCTGAACGACACGCCCGAGCGCGCAAGCGCCGCCAACGCGTTCAACATCGTGATCCAGGGCGGGGCGATCCTCGCCGTGCTCGGGCTCTATCGCCAGCGCGTGTGGCAGATGATCCGCGGGCTGATGGGTCGCGATCGCGATGGGTTGCGGCTGGCGATCAACATAGTCATCGCGTTCCTGCCGGCCGCGATCTTGGGCGTGCTGTTCGCCGACCTGATCGACAGCTACCTGTTCAACGCAGCGACCGTGCTCACGCTGCTCGCGCTGGGCGGGGTGTACATGATCGTGCTCGATCGAGCGCTCGTCGCGCCGCGTCGCAAGGCAGAGCGCGGCATGGACATCGATGAGCTGCGCCCGCACCAGGCGCTCATCATCGGCCTCTTGCAGTGCGTGGCGATGGTGCCGGGCACGAGTCGGTCGATGATGACCATCACCGGCGGCGTGATCGTCGGGCTCAAGCCCAAGGACGCGGCCGAATTCAGCTTCCTGCTGGGGCTGCCCACGCTGGGCGGGGCGTGCGTCTATACCCTGTTTAAGGACTTCCAAGAGAACGAAGGGTCCTCGACGATGGTCGCCCAATTCGGCTGGCTCAACATCATCGCTGGCATCGTCGTGTCGACGATCGCCGCCGCAATCGCGGTGAAGTGGCTCGTCGGATTCCTGAACAAGCACGGGCTGGAAGTCTTCGGCTGGTATCGCATCGCGCTCGCGGCGGTGCTCCTGATCGCCGTGCTCGCTGGCGTCGTGAGCTTCGCCCCCGAATCGGCGTAGGCGGGCCGCGTGGTCATGGCCCGGCAAAGAGGCCGAGCACGATCATCACCAGCACGCCGCCGAAGAAGATGATGTCGATCCAGATCAGCACGGCGATCGAGCTGAGCACGAGGCCCGCAACCGCGTAGCCGTCCGGCTTCTTGATGAGCGAGAGGATGCACACCAGCAGCGCGATCGGGCTGAGCAGGCCAAAGGTGATGATGCCGGCGCACGAGAAGAGCAACGCGATGCGCCCGGGCGTGGTGGGCACTGCCTCGTGCTTCTGCATGGGCTTGTGCGGCATCTGAGCCGTGGGCAATCCGGCCATAGCAAGATGGTAGAGGCCTTCAGGCGAACTCGACCGCCACATAGAGCAACTCGGGCCGGGACAACACGCGGGGAGCCTCGCTGGCCCTCGTGCGGACCTCGATCAGCCCGGTGGTGTCGATCTCGCCCTCGGCGAGCATGGGCAGCACATCGGCGACCGGGCCGAAGCTCGCGCCGACCATCTCGATCTCACCGCGGACCACGGGCGCCAAATCCACGGGAGTCCCGGGATCGGGCTCGGCGGCCAGGATGAGCGTGCCGCGAGGTCGGAGCATCCCGAACGCGAGATCGAGCGAGGCCTCGCTGCCAACACAATCGACCACAACGGTCTGATCGCGGCGGCGGCCGACCTCCGTCGCATGGCGGTGCTGCACGCCCCACCGCTCCGCCCGGCCGAAGGCTTCGGCGTTCCAGCCGAGCAGCCGCACGGTGGCGTTGAGCTTGGCGATCGCCTGAACGGCGAGCAGCGCCGCGAGGTTATCGCCCAGCACGGTCACGTAGACCTTGCCCTCCATGCGGATCATGCGCGCGGCGGGGACGGCGCGGCCGAGTGGGCCGGCGAGCAACGCCACGGCGTCGTCGACGCCTTCGGGCACGAGCGCGAGGTTGCGCCACGGCACGGCGATGGTCTCGCCCAGGCTGCCGGGGATATCGCCGCGTCCCATCACGCCCCCGTGGCGGCAGTGCTGGCTCACGCCGGCGCGGCACATGTCGCACGTCCCGCGAGCGACGTATGGCGAGCAGACAACACGCGACTTCAGCAGGCGATCTCGCACGCCCTGCGGGGCATCGTCTGCGACCTCGCTCACCAGACCAACCACGTCGCGCCCGAGCAGCAGTCCATCTTCGGCCGTCGGCGACGCATCGAGGACTGACGCGGGCACATCGCCGGCCAAGCGGACACGCACTAGGGCCTCGCCCTCGCCGCACTCCGCAGGGTTGGCGTTGTCAAAAACAGGCTTTCCGTCACGAGCGATAATCGCGTCCACGCAAGACTCCCTCGGGCTGAACACACGTCATCGGCCTACCGCGGCGTGCGGGTCAACCCAACGGGCGTGGATGGCTCCTCGTTCGGGGGCAGGGGCAGCCAAGGGAGGTACTCGAACCACGCCCGCGACCGCTGGAACACGGGGTAGGTGTACTCCTGCTGTTGGGCGAACCAATCCGAGTTGGTGTCGATCCACTGCTGCCAGGCGATGAAGTCGAGCCCGAAGTCCTGGCCGGTCAGCAGCTCGAGCGAACGCACGACGGCGGAGTGGACGCCCAGGCTCTGCTCGGTATCGGACCGCAGCGAGGTGAGCAAGCCCACGACAACGGCGTTTTCTGAGTATTGCCCGAGCGCGAGCGCCGCCTCGACGCGCACGTTCTGGTCGGGCTCGTTCTCCGGATCGAGCAAATCGAGCAAGCGACCCGTTGCGGACGGCTCGTGGATGCGCTGGAGGCCGAGCGCCGCGGCTCGACGCACGATGGGCTCGGGGTCGTCGAGCGCGCCGGCGAGCAGCACTCCATCCGCCGAGACGCCGTGGGTCGCCAGGCCGCGCGCGGCAGCGGCGCGCACGGACGCGTCGTCGTCGTTGAGGTTGATGCGGAAGATGTCGAGGATGCGGTCCTCGGGTTCGAGCAGCTCCACCGTGAGCCGCACCGTGCCGCGATACCGAGCGTCGGGGTCGTACGGATCTCGGGCGAGCTCGGCGGGGTTATCCTGCTGCGTGGGAAACAGGTTGTTGAACACGCTGTCCTCGCCGAAGCGAATGCCGCCACCCTGGCACCCGGCCAGGGCGAGCACCATCGGCCACGCAATCATGAGGATCGGACGCATGGCCCATGCTAGAGGCATCACCGCCCTCGTGTGCGGGGCGGGGCTCGCGGTCGGGTGCGCCACCGCACCACCCGCGCCCACTGGTGGTTTGGATGGCCTCGAAGCAGAGTGGTTCTACGTGCCCGGGCCATACCGAACGCTCCAGAGCATCGGCGATGCCACACGTACGGCCGAGGTCGGACCGGAGAACGACGGCAGGTGGACGGTCCGATTCGGCGATCCGGCGACCACGATCGTCGTGGCGCGGCTGGAGGACGGCCGGCCGGCGACCGCGCGAATCGCGGATCCTCGGCGCGACGAGACGGTTGTGTTCGACCCGCCGCTGGCGCTCGTTCCGCGGCCCGGACAGCAGGCGCCCGCGGCCGAGACCACGACCATCACGCTGTACCAGGGCCTCTGGCCCGAGGAAGACCTGGATGCAGCGCGCGTCAAGCGGCGAGGCGAGGCCGAACGGCGTTTCGTGGGCTTCGAGGCGGCATCCTGGGGTTTCGAGGGCCGTGAGTTTCCGGCGCAACAACTCACGCATGAGCTGGTGCTCAGCCTGAACCCGGCGACCGTGCGTCAGGTGTACGTCAGCGTGGCCGTCAAAGGGCGAGGCATCGTCGAGGAATCGATGGACGAGCGTGTGATCGTGCTCGGCGTGCGCATCGGCGGACGCGAGGAGCGTGTTGAGGTGATCGAGTTCATCGACGGGCGCTAGCCGACGGAGATACCTCGGGTGTCACCGGCCCGGATCGGTCGGGCCGCGCAGGCCGATCGGCTTATCGAGGATCTCTTGCATGATCACCGCCTGGCGGAGATCGAAGCCCGAGCCGAGCGCGGCCGCGATGCCCGGGCGGGCGCGGGTCGTCGTGGGCGCTGGGGAAGGCGTCGAGGGGCGCGGACGCCTCGATTCGACGGCCGGCGCGACGACCGGCTCTGGTGTGGGGCGCGCCTGACGCTGCGGGCTGGACGGTGGCGCTGATCTGCGACGATCGGCCGGACGCTGCGCAGGCTGTGCTGCGGGACGCTGGACCGGGCGTTGGCGTGACGATGGCCGCTGGGCCTGCTGCTGGCGTTGGGGCTGTCGGCCGCCGGTCTGTGGCTGTTGTCGGCCGGTGCGCTTGGCTTCGAGCTGGCGGCGACGCTGCTCTTGCTGGCGCTGGCGTTGGGCGTCGATCGCTTCGCGACGCCGGCGGAGCTGTTCTTCGAGTTGGCTGCGCTGATCGACGGTCCGCTGGCGTTGTTCCTGCTGGCGACGCTTGGCGAGTTCTTCGAGGCGTTGCCTGGGCGTATCGGCGGCAACCGGCTGTGGACCCTGGCGCGTCTGCTGGGCCTGGACCTCAGCGGACGGTTCGGAGCGACCGGTCCTGAGCGACTCGAGTCGGGCCCGCTGGCGGAGTTGGTCTGCCTTCTTCTTTGCCTGGGCCTGCTTCAATTGCTGGATGAGCCAGCCGATGCCCGAGGCGCTGAAGGACACGATCACGATGATGAGCGGGATGTTGTTCTGGATCCACTGCCACATGGTTGTAGGTTAGCCTCCGGTTCATTCTTCGACCGTTCGCTGGCGTTGGTTCGGGTCTGGCTCGTGCGGCTCATCGATCCCGCGCGATTCGAGCTACTCGGGCTCTGTTTCGTTCCGTTGGTCGTTGCGCTTGGACCGCAGCATCCAGCCGAGGCTCGATACGCCGAAGGCAGCGATCAGGATGACGAGCGGGAGGTTGTTCTGGATCCACTGCCACATGGCGCAGGGTAGTCTCAGGCGTGCTCCGCGGAGTTGTAGCCCGGGAGGGCCACGACTCGGCCGCTCTCGCCCCGGAATTGCTCGAAAGACGCATCGAACACGCGTTGGAGCGCGGCTGGGTCCCTTAGGTCGTCCTTGGTCATGGGCTGGACCGTACCGTCGGGCCCGATCGCCAGGCCCTCATCGGCCACCGCCGCGGCCCAGGGCAGATCGTGGGCGGCGACCATGATGGCGAGACCCTGGGTCGCCATCTCGCGCAGGATCCCTACGAGCGCGGCAGCGTGGCGCGTGTCCAGGGCGCTGGCCGGCTCGTCTGCCAGCAGCACCTTGCCGCGCGGGCTGCCGGCACCAAGCTGGGCCAGGGATCGAGCGATGGCGGCGCGCTGCTGCTGCCCCACGCTCAGGCGCGGCATGGGCACGTCGGCGAGATCGGCCAGGTCGAGCCGGCTGATGGCCTCGTGCACGGAGTCTTGTCCGGCGCGGCCGCCGGATCCGTAGGCCCCGAAGCCCACGTACTCGCGCACGGTGAACGCGAACGCGAGGCTCGTGCGCTGGGGGCAGAGTGCGAGGCTGCGGGCCCGGGCCCGCTCGCCAAGGCTGGCGATGGCCGAACCGCAGAGTTCGACCGTGCCGCTGGTGGGCGTGAGCAGGCCGGCGAGCAGCCGCAGCAGCGTGGACTTGCCCGAGCCATTGGGGCCGACCAGGGCGACGATCTGGCCCGAGCGGAGCGCGACATCGGCAGGGCCGAGGGCACGGGCGTGGCCGCCATAGCGGTGTCGCAGCCCTTGTGCGCTCAGCGCGAGATCGCCCTGGGAATCTGCCCCTGCTCCTGCCATGACCTACCGTAGAAGCCCCAACCGGACCCGGGTTGGCGAGACACGACACGTCGGAGAGCGGTATCGATGGATAGCAGCAGCAACGGCAGCGCCCAGAGCACCACGAACGGAACCTCCAACCCAAACGCCAACCGCGGTACCGTGGCCGTGACTGGGGCGACCGGTTTCGTCGGCGGGCACATGGTGCGGACCTTGGTGGAGCGCGGCTGGAACGTCCGAGCGCTGTCCCGCTCTCGGGAGAAGGCGGCCGCCCTGCGTGAACGCGAGGGCGTGACCGTTGTGGCCGGCGACATCGGCGATGCCGATGCGCTGACACAGCTCGTGCGCGGGTGCGACGCGGTGATCCATCTCGTGGGCATCATCCGCGAGGCCAAGGGCCAGCGATTCGACGCGATGCACGTGGAGGCAACGCAGAGCGTGATCTCGGCATGCAAGCGTACTGGCGTGGCTCGCCTCGTGCACATGTCGGCGCTGGGTGTCGACGACGAGGGCACAACGAAGTACCAGAAGACAAAGTTCAAGGCCGAGCAGGCGGTTCGTTCCAGTGGGCTTGATTGGACGATCTTCCGCCCATCGCTCATCCATGGACCCGATGGCGAGTTCACGCAGATGCTTGCGCAGTGGTGCCGCGGTGAGATCGCGCCGTGGATCGGCATCCCCTACTTCCGTCGGCCGGAAACCGAGGATCGTGTGCCGCTCGGCGGTGTTGACTACATCGACCCCGAGGTTCAGCCGATCGTGGTGACCGACGTTGCGGCATACTTTGCCGACGCGCTGGAGCGGCCGGAGACCGTTGGCGAGATCTTCAACCTCGTGGGCTCGGAGCGTATGACGTGGCCCGCGCTTCTTGAGCATGCGCACGAGCACGTGCCGCACGCGAAGGAGGGGCTGGCCCCGCTGTGGGCGCCCTCGGACATCTCGGCGCTGCAGGCCAAGGCGGCGGACTTCGTCGGGCTGGGCGGGTTGCTGCCCTTCGACGAAGGCATGGCGATCATGGGCGCGCAGGACTCTGTGTCGTCGCTCGAACGCGTCGAGGCGTTCTTTGACCGCCAGCCGATGGCGTTCCGCGATTCGTTTTCGGCCTATGCGGGGAAGCTGTAGGACTCGTTTTCAATCCGGGGTATCGGACCGCGAAGCCGGGCGATCTGTAGGGATTGCTCGGCTTGTCTCGTGTGTGCGGGCGCGAATACGGAACGCTTTGGCGCTGTGAGTCACCCGCGGCGGTTGCCAATTCGAAACTCTGGGGTCAGCGCAATAGGTGCGCCAGCTTCAGCTTTCGAAGGAGAGTTCCGATGTCGACGGGAGCCCACGTGGAGTGTGACACGCCGATCTCGCAGCTCAAATCGTCCACGCCCGCCGTGGTCATGAGCCTCAACAAGAAGGGCATCACGACCGTTGCCGAGTTGCTGGGCGCTTCGTTCGACGAAGTCGCGTACCAGCTCGACAGCTTCGATGACGCCGAGGTACTCATCGAGGAGGCCAAGCTGGTTGCTGAGGGTCAGGAGCGAGCGGAACCGGAGGACTCGGCCGATGACGGCCGGGCGGAGGCCGCGGGTGGTATCGCCGGCGCGACCGGCGAGCAGGAGGAAGCCGATATGTCCGAGCACGGATCCGATCCGCAGTCTTCTCCCGACCAACCCCAGGGCGTTCCCAGCGACTCGGCTCCATCGGCGCCGAAGCCGACCTCCGGACAGGTCGGGCTCGCGACGGCGATGCAGGCGGTGCTCAGCCTTGATGGCGGCGCATTCGCGTCCATGGAGGCGTCGTCGGCAGCGGCGCAGCGCCTTGCGGCGGCCGCGCTCATCATCGAGCACGGCGGCGGTGAGGACGAATCGGTGGCGGCGGGCCTCCTCGACACGATCGACCCGAAGGCACCGAGCGTGGATCGTGAGGACGCGTCAGTACGCTTCGGCGAGCCGGCGGTCGATTTGCTCGAGCGAGCCGAGCTCTTGCTGACCGTCCCCATGAGTCCGAGCGGGAAGCCCTCCAACGTGCACGCCAAGCTGGTGGAAGTCGCCGACTCGTCGGCACTGCTCGTTGCCTCGTGCGGCGCGGTAGCTTCGGCCCGCGCCGTGCTCGCGCGATTCCAGAGTTCGGGCGACGCGGCTTGGGACCTGTTTACCGGCGGGCGTGAATTCGCCGTGTGGTACTTCGGCTCCATCTGTAAGGCGCTGGGCCCGGCCCTGAAGAAGGCCGGCAAGGAAGGCCTGAGCCACGAGCTGTGGTCGATCGTGCGAGCGCTCGAGGCCGCCGGCGGCGAGGATCGCAAGGCCGCGTAAACACTGGAACACGCCGGGAATCTCGGCGGATTGTCGGAGAATTGGTCGCTGGGTCGATACCGTTCGGGGCCCGCGGGGATGATCCTCGTGGGCCTTTAGGCCAGGAGGGCCCGAATGCCGACCGCCAGCGAGGCCATCCTTAAGTACAAGACCGCGATCCTGCGCCACGTGGGGCACGAGAACTACTCGCCCAGCACGGTGGAGAAGCTCGCCGAAGATCTCCGCGCTGAGCCCGCAGAATTGAAGATCGCCGTCGAAGCGCTCGCGGCTGCGGGCGACGTGGCGTTAAGCAACGCGGACCAGGTCACGCTGCCGAGCCTGAGCAATGCGGGCGACGAAATCACCGGCACGTTCCAGCGTTCGCCGCGTGGGTTTGGGTTCATCAGGCCCGACACCAAGGTTCGCGAGGGCCAGGTCTACGTCCACGCCGAAGACACGCAAGGTGCGCTGACGGGCGACAAGGTTCGTGCGCACATCCGGCGTGATCGAAAGCGTGAGGCTTCGGGTCGTGGCGGATTTGGGCCGCAGTTCGTGGCGTCGATCATCGAGGTGCTGGAACGTAAGCGTTCGAGCTACGCGGCGACGATGCAGAAGCGCGGCACGACCTGGCTGGCCATGCCCGACGGCGACACGAGCATCGGCCCGGTAGTCATTGCCGACGCGGATAGCAAGTACGTGTCCGAGGGCGACAAGGTCGTCATCGACCTGACCGAGTATCCCGAGGGCAATGCGCTGGCCGAGGGCGTGATTACGCGTGTGCTTGGCGAGGCTGGCAAGCCGGACGTGGAGACGCAGGCGGTGATCGCCGCGTACGCGCTGCCGCCGGACGAGTTCCCCGATGCATGCCTGGAGCACGCGCGAGAGTCGACTCGGGCGTTCGATGACGCGATCGGTCGGTTCCTTGGTGAAGGCGCGTCGGCCTTGCCGGACCGGCTGGACCTGACCGAGGACTACATCGCCACGATCGATCCGCCGGACGCGAAGGACTACGACGACGCGATCTCCGTGAAGCGGACCGACGATGGGTGGGAGCTTGGCATCCACATCGCTGATGTTGCCCACTTCATCGCGCCCGGCTCGGCGCTGGACGTCGAGGCTCGCGAGCGTGGCAACAGCGTGTACCTTCCGCGGCACGTCATCCCGATGCTGCCAGAGATCCTGAGCAACGGCATTTGTTCTCTGCAGCCGCAGGTCCCACGATTTGCCAAGAGCATCTTCATCCACTACGACCTCTCGGGCCGTGTGACCCGCACGGGCGCGGCCCAGACGATCATCAATAGCGCGAAGCGGATGACGTACCTGGAGGCCCAGGCGCTGATCGAGGGCAACGAGGAAGAAGCGAAGAAGCACGCTCGTACCGAGCCCGAGTACACGCCCAAGCTCAAGAACACGGTCAAGCTCATGAACGAGCTGGCACGCACGATCCGCGAGCGTCGGCGCGGGGCGGGCATGATCCACCTGGACCTTCCCGACGTCGAGTTGATCTACGACGACAACGGGCACGTGGTCGATGCCGAGCCCGAGGACGACGCGTTCACGCACACGATCATCGAGATGTTCATGGTCGAGGCGAACGAGGCGGTGGCGAGGCTGTTCGAGCGGATGGGCGTCCCGGTCATGCGTCGCGTGCACCCCGACCCGGCGCCGGCGGGCATGGAAGAGGCGCAGAAGGTCGCCAAGGTCGCGGGCTACACGCTGCCGAAGAACCCGACGCGCGAGCAGTTGCAGAGCATCCTGGATGCCACACGTGGCAAGCCGTCGGCGCGGGCCGTCCATATGGCGGTGCTGCGGACGCTGAGCAAGGCCGAGTACTCGCCCGCGCCGATCGGGCACTTTGCGCTGGCGAGCGATGCGTACTCGCACTTCACGAGCCCGATCCGCCGCTACGCCGACTTGCTGACGCACCGATTGCTGCAGGACTACCTCGCGCTCACCGAGAACGGGCAGAAGCCACCCAAGGGCGAGAAGGAGATGAAACTGCTGGGCCGGAGGCTGGCGGATGCTGGCTCGTTCATCCCCCAGGAAGACCTGGTGACGATCGGTCGGCACATTAGCGATACCGAGGCGAACGCCGCCGATGCCGAGCGTGAGCTGCGCAGCTTCCTGGTGCTGCAATTGCTCTCGAACAAGGTCGGTGAGGTGTTCGACGGCGTCGTCACCGGGCTCAACCCGCGAGGCCTGTTCATCCAGGTTGACAAGTACCTCGCCGACGGGTTCATCAAGGTCGAGGACCTGCCGGGCGACGTCACTCGCGGCGGGAAGGCCCCACGCTGGGTTACCGTGCGCGACACCGGCGGGCTCGTCGACAAGAACTCCGGGCGGAGCTTCAACTTCGGTGATCGCGTGCGCGTGCAGATCGGCTCGGTCGACTTGCCCAAGCGACGGCTGGAGTTGTTCATCGCCGACGCGGAGAGCCGAGCCGTGGGCATGAGCCTGGCGAAGGCCGGCGAGGGTTTGACGCGCGGTGGCGGCGGAGGCGGCCTGGAATCCGCCGGCGGCACCGGGTTTAAGAAGATGCCCGGTGGCACGCGACGCAGCCGCAAGAGCAAGGCGCGCGACCGCGGCAAGACGGACTATCGCCGCGACAAGAAGTAGTCGCAGCCGGACTCCGAACTAGTTCTGGTCTCGCATCCACGGCGGCTCGCCGAAGCTGACGCGGCCGGGCCGCTGCTGCTGCCACGGCGCGTCCTCGGTGATCGAACGCGCGGTGTTCACGCCCTGGCGTCCCGCGTGCCCGTCGACCTGAGGCGGCACGGGCGGCTGTTCCTGCTGCACGTGAAGCGTCTGCGTGGGGAAGGCGAACTGCACATTCAGCCGCTCGGTGACACGCATGATGTCCAGAAGGAATCGCTCGCGCTCACGCAGCTCGACCGCCCAGTCTGGGCACGCGTGGAACATGTACACCAGCACGTCGATGCTCGAGGGCCCGAAGCGATTCAGGTAGACGTGGTACGTGTCCTTGCGCGTGTAGGGGTGCTGGCGGATCAGCTCGCGCACGGCCTCGCAGAACGCCTCGACGGCCTCGGGCGGCGTGCCGTAGGTCAGGCCGATGTGCGTTGTGAAGCGCCGGTATCGCCTACGCCCGTAGTTGTCGACGGTCGCGCGCACCAGCGTCGAGTTGGGCACGGTGACGACCGAGTCGTAGAACGTGCGGATGCGTGTCGAGCGGATACCCAACTCTTCGACGGTGCCCTCGACGTTGTCGACCACGACCCAATCGCCGACCTCGAACGGGCGATCGGCGATGACGGCGATGGAGCCGAAGAAGTTCTCGATCGTGTCCTTGGCGGCGAAGGCGACGGCGAGGCCGCCGATGCCCAGGCCTGTGAGCAAGGGAAGGATCTCGTAGTCGAGCGCGCTCGCGACGTAGATGACGCCGAAGACGGTGACGAGGACCTTGGCGGTCTTTCGCGCAAGCGGGAGCAGCAGGTCGTCGATCTTGGTCGCGGTCGCCTTGGCCTTCTTCTCCAAGACATCGCACACGAGGTCGACCACGCGGTACGCCGCCCAGATCGCCGCGAGCGTGAGGATCGATAGCACGGCCACGCGGATGATCGCCTCGGGCACGGGTGGGAGGCCGAGCAGAAATTGGCCCGCATACCACACCGAAGCGCCGGCGAGTAGCGCGAACGGGCGCGCGGCTCGGCGAACGACCTTGGGATCGGCCTCGACGCCGCGGCGGGCGAAGAACACCCACCACAAGAATCGCATGAGCAGGCCCGCCAGCAGATCGGCGAGGAAGCCCGCGAAGATGATCGTGATGATCAGGAGCCACTTCCAGACCGGGATGCCGGCGAGCTTGCCCCACACGACGCGCTCGGGCAGGATGGGCTCGAGGCTCTGGGCCACCCACTGCTCGATGCGCAATGGCAGCGTCAGCTCTCCGCTCTCTTCGCCCCAGCGCACCGGGAGGCGGCTCAGCTTGCGGAAGAGTTCTTCGGAGCCGTCGACCGTGGCGGTCGAAAAGACCCACGCGTTGTCGGCCGTGCGCGTGAGGGTGATCTCGTGCTCGCCGGCGATCTCGTTGGCCCATCGCGACGAAGCCTTCGTCTTGGTACGGGAAGTAGGTGAATCGATCGATCGGGGCTCCACGCTGCCGGGCGGCCTCGAGCCCTTCGAGGTCCGGCAACGCGTACCGCGACACGGGGCCCATGCGCTTGAGCGACTCGTGCAGGCGGATGGCGGTGTTGATCGCGGTGACGGCTTCCGGACCCGAGAGACCCAAGGCGCGGGCGAGTTCGTCCTCGGCCAATGCCCGTTCGCGGCTGAAGGCCTGGCTATCGCGATACCGGCTCACCGCGCGGAGGAAAGTCATCATCGTGGCGCGCGGGCTGTCGAACAGCGGATCGACGGCGGGCACCGCCTGTTCCGCAGCCGGCACGGGATCGCCAGCCGGCAGGGACTCGGGGCCCTGGGCCCACGAGCACGGCGCGAACGAAAGAACAACGCACAGGACCACGAGGCGGAGCATCGGCCATGCTAGTGCGGCGGTCCGTGCTCGGGGCGATGAAACGCGGCCTTAGCTGGTTCGGCGGCTCTCCCACGGGCCGGTGATGGCAAGCGTGATGCCGACGCTCTGGACGTTCACGAACAGTGTGGTGCCATCGGGGCTGAAGCAGACGCCGGCGAGTTCGCTGTTGTTCCAGGCGTTGCGCCCGAGCTTGTAGATGCGGCCCTCGGGCGTGACGCCGACGAGGTAGTCCTCGCCCGACCCGTCCTCGCAGACAATCAGGTCGCCGAACGGGGCGACGGTGATGTTGTCGGCGTTGTCGATGAGGCCCGGGTTGTTCGGCTCGATGAAGAGTTCGAGTATGCCTGGTTCACGGTGCTCGTCGGCGGTGCCCTCGGCGGGCGAGGGCGTGTAGCGCCAGATCTGGCCCTTATAAAGTCGGCCGCCGCTGGTGCATGCGAAATAGGCCGAGGCGGGCGAATCGTCTGCCAGCGCGCCCCACCACATGCCCTCGCCGCGGGCGAAGCGGGCGGCACCTTTCGCGAAGCCGCGCTTGCGGAGGTCGTCGTTGGGAGACTCAATGTTGTCGATGTCGAGCCACTCGACCTCGAGCCGCTCGCCCACGGCGACGGTTCGGCCTTCCCAGTTGCGGGTGTCCAGGCTGAGCTTGCGCTTGGCGCTCAAGACCTGCAACCTGCCACCCTCGTGCAGCTTGCCGGGGACGTTGGGCACGAAGCGGTAGACGAGGCCATCGTGGCGATCCTCGGTCTGGTAGACGATGCCCGTTGACGGATCGACGCAGATCGCCTCGTGCATGAATCGGCCCATGCCGCGGATGGGCTTGGGCTCGGCAAGGCTTGGCGTTGCGGTCGCGGGCACCTCGAAGTTGTACCCGTGGTCGCGTTCATAGATCCGATCCTCGGACCAGCGGTTGCTAGCGCGCTCGACGGTCTCTTCGCACGTGATCCATGTGCCCCACGGTGTTGGGCCGCCAGCGCAGTTGCGGATCGTGCCGGCCAGCGAGAGGAACTCCTTCTCGACCGTGCCGCGGCGTGTGTCGTACACGATGTTGGTGGTGCCGCCGTAGGAGTGGTATCCGCCGAAGCCGGCGTCGTAGAACTTGGAGCGTGGGAGGCGGCTGGCCAGTTTCTGGCCGTCGCCGTATGGGCTGCCGTTCTTCTTGCTCGGGTCGAGCTCGTGGTTGCGCACGATGACGGTCGTGCCATCGGGGCCCTCGAACGCGGCCATCGCGTCGGGCAAGCCGGGCACGAGCAGGCCGTCGCTCATGGTCTCGCCGACGCGGCTGATGACCTGGTAGTTGAAGCCCTCGGGCAGATCGAACACGCCCTTGGGATCTGGCACGAGCGGCCCAAAGCCGAGCCCGATGTCCTCGCTCGCCGGCGTGGCGGAGGCGTTGCGGGCGAAGAGCGACTGCAGGCCTCCGAAGCCCATGGTGACCGCGGCGGCCGACTGCATGAACGCCCGGCGCGTGGGCTGGACCGCGGTGCTCGGAGTGGCGTCGATGGTCTCAGCCTGCGTGGTCATCACGGAAATGTACGACCCATTCGGCGAATCGGCCGTATCGAAGGGCAGAAGAGCGGCAGATTTCACGCCAACTTTGCGCTCTCGGACGGGGAGGCCCGTGGCATGGTCGGGACGGCCAGAAAGACAAGAGGCGGGCTGATTGGTCCAGGCCGGCGATGGTTTGGGCATCCGGTGATTGTGGCCCTGCTTACAGGACTGCTGATCAGTGACTACATCTCAATTCCCGCTGGCTACAAGCGCAGCGGCTCGACGGTGAAGAGGACGGTCGAGCACCTTACCGGCAGGTGGACGAATGTCATGGTCAGCTTCGTCCACTTTCCAGGATTCTTCATGGAGGACGGCGAGTCCATCGAACTCGTCTGGGAGACCGCGACCCCAATTGCCGGACACGCGACGTACGCAGACCTCGCACAGCCGGGAGGAAGAATCGATGACTCATGGGAGTATCTGGCGAGCCCGAGCTTTCGCCAAGGCGAGCCACGCGGCTTCTATCACATCACGCATCGGTACACCTCGTACGCGCTCGATCCAAATCTGACTCCCGATCAAGTCTCGCGTATGAAGGCACTGTTCATCGAGCGCTCCGAGTCCATACCTCGAACCCACGAACTCGCGTATTGGTCCGCCGACTTCGCGGACATGTGCCGCCTCTACTTGCAGGGCAAGAGTCTCGAACGAACGCCCGTTCCCATCGGCTACTACCGCAACGGGATAGCGTTGGTTTTGCTGAGCCTCTTTTGCGTTGGAGTTCTTCGCGGCCGCACCGACCTGTGGCTCGGGTTGTGGATTGGTCGACTCCTCAGGCGTCGTCCGCTCGGGCACTGCCCCGCCTGCGGCTATGACTCCGAGGGACTCCACACGTGCCCCGAGTGCGGCTCGAAGCAACCCACCAGCTAAGCCAGCATCGCCGTGGTGACGGCGTTCTCCGGGTCCAGCCCGCCGCCCTCGAAGTCTGTGAGGTTCTGGATCGTTGTGTCGGCGATGTTTGCTAGTGCCTCGCGCGTGAAAAAGCCCTGGTGGCCGGTGACGAGCACGTTTGGGAAGGTCAGCAGGCGAGCGAACACCTCGTCGTCGAGGATCTCGCTGGAGAGGTCCTTGAAGAAGAGGTCGCCCTCTTCCTCGTACACGTCGATGCCCAGCGAGCCGAGCGTGCGCGCCTTGAGCGCCGCGATGACGGCGCTCGTGTCCACCACCGCGCCGCGGCTGGTGTTGATGAGCATGGCGCCGTCCTTCATCATGGCCAGTGCGTCGGCATCGATGAGGTGCCTGGTCTTGGGCGTTAGTGGGCAGTGCAGGCTGACGATGTCGCTGGCGCATAGCAGCTCGTCGAGCGTAGCGTACTCGACGCCCAGGGCGCGGGCCTCTTTGCTTGGCTCGACATCGAAGGCCAAGACCCGGCAGCCGAAGCCCAACAGGATCCGGCACGCCGCGATGCCGATGCGGCCCGTGCCCACCACGCCGGCGGTCTTGCCCTTCATGTCGAAGCCCATGAGCCCATCGAGCGCAAAGTTGCGCTCGCGTACGCGGTTGTAGGCCCGGTGGATCTTGCGGTTCAGGCACAGCATGAGCGCGACCGCGTGCTCGGCGACGGCTTCGGGCGAGTACGCCGGCACGCGGGCCACTGCGATACCCAGCCGCTGGGCGGCTTGGAGATCAACCTGGTTGAAGCCGGCCGCCCGGAGCGTCACCAGCTTGATGCCGCAGCTGTAGAGCGTCTTGAGGACCGCGGACGACGCGTCGTCCTGGCTGAAGATGACCACGGCCTCAAAGCTTTCGGCCAAGCCGGCCGTGCGTTCGCGGAGCGAGGCCTCGACGAATTCCAGATCGTGACGCCCGGCGTTGGCAACTTCCAGTGCGCGGCGATCAAACGCTCGGGTGCTGTAGACCAATGCTCTCATGCCGAATCCAACGCGATCTGCGGCGTTCGGGCAACCTCACTATGCGCAACCTTCGTGCAGCCGCGTGAGTCGAGCATCGATACGAAAGTCTGGAACCAAAACTCTAATTGCCACTACCATAGTGTTGATGGGGGACTGGATCTTCACGCTGCTCATGTGGCTCTTGCTCGCCGTTGGCCTGGCCGGCTTGGGATGGGCGTTGTTGTGGGATCGGCCGGGGGGTCGGCAACGCTGCCCGAAGTGCTGGTACGACATGGCCGGCATCGAGCGCACGGGGGCGGATGGCCCCTGGACCTGTCCCGAGTGTGGGCACCAGACGACGAGGGAACGCCGGCTTCGCAGAACGCGCCGCCGATGGGGGATTGCGGCGCTTGCTGGATTGGTGTTGTTGGGCTCCTACGCGAGCTACGGCTACCCGGTCGTCCGCGACCACGGCTGGTGGCGCCTGCCGCCCGACATCGTGCTCATTACGCTGCTACCGCACATCGACCGGTTCGGGGTTGTGCCCGACAACGATGCTCCGCAGAACGATATGTTCGTCGAGGTCTATTTCGAGCGGAGCACGACGAATCCCTCATCGCAGCACCATCCGTGGTGGACCCGCGGCGGGCTCTGGCCGTGGGAGCGCTGGCTGCTCAAGCATCAGAGCCTGCATTTGCTCGAGACCACCAGCCAGGCTCGCGTGAAGGTGCTGGCCGCGCGGCTGCTGGCAGCGAGCGTCGATCACCCCGTACCGCTTGTCTCCGAGGAGAACAAGGGCTATGCGGCGATTGCCCAAGCCGTCCATGCCTACGAGACGTGCGAAAGCTACATCGACTACGGCGTCATGTTCAAACCGGGAGGCTTCGGTCGATACACGATGTTCGTCACCGCGTACGAGAGATCGGGCAGGTTCCACCAGGAATCGCGCTACCGGGTGACGCCCACGGCAAGGCGCTGGTCGCACCGCGTTGCGTGGACGGACGCCGACGGAAACCACTTCGAATGGGATGATTTCAGAAGGGCCACGACTTCGAAGCAGCGGCAGTTCGGCGCGGTGCAGTTCGGAGATATGTACGAGGCGCTCATGCCGGCGCAGACCTTCTTCTCACCGCTCACCGGGATCAGAGGGCCCCAGTTGTGGGCCGAGGAGGACGTGCGCGGCCGCTCGTGCTACGTCGTGAGTGGGCGGGACGGCATCGGTCGATCGATGACGTTCCACATCGATCAGGACACGGGCCTGGTTCTCCGTCACGAGCACGACGGGATGGTCGAGCATCTGGAACCCCAGTTCAACACCGCAATCGATCCGCATTGGTGGAACTTCGCCCCCGATCGCCTGGACGACTCGCCACTGCTGGAACGGCTCGACGACATCAACGCCATCCTGCCGGACGTCGACTTGCTTGCGGACCCGGGCGGCTAACTCGAACGAGCGGACCTTCCGAGGATTGCGCAGGCAGCGTCCCACCCTGAGTCATGCGTAGAACAAGAAAAATCCGCGCCGATCGCTCGGATCGGCGCGGATTTCCGTATTGAATCTCAGCCACTCGGCCTTAGGCGATATCGCTCTCGATGCCCAGCGGTACGCCAAGCGTGCCGAAGGAGCCGCCGAAGAACTGATCGGTGCGGCCTTGGTAGGCCACGATGCCGCTCGAGCTCTTGACGGTGAAGCCGTAGAACACGCCGGTGGCGCCGTCGGTCTCGGCCGCCTCGAAGCGCGTCTCGCTGATGAACTGCCGCAGGCCGAACTCGCTGATCCGCGCGGCACCGGCTACGCGGCGGAACGTTTCGGTGCTGCCGTCGGTGAAGCGGAACGTGATCTCGACCAGCGTGTCCGAGGTGCTGGGGTTGTAGACCCGCAGGTACTCGTCGACCTGGCCGCCCTGCAGCGGGGCGAAGCCCGCGCTGAAGCCCCAGAGGCTGTGGGCGTTGTTGGCGGCGCTGGTGGAGAGCACCTCGCCCAAGCCGCGGGTGCTGCTGGCGACGACGACCGGCTGGTCGCTCACGTAGAACACGCCGTAGGCCTCGCCGCTCGGGAAGAGGGCGATGTCCTCGACATTGAGCGTGGTCACGCGACCCGAGGCAACGTCCAAGGCCTGGCGGATCGAGCCGCCGGTCTCGAAGATGAACTGGAGCTCAACGGTCGCCTCATCGGAAGACGAGTTGAACACGCTGATGGTCTCGGCCTCGCTGCTCAGGCCGATCTGGCCTTCGGCGATGGCACCCTGGGTCGCGCCCAGGTTCGGCTCGCCGATGCGGGCGGAGCCGCCGGTGTTGTCGAAGCTGCTGGCTGCGGCCACGATGGGCTCGCTGGCGATGAGTGTCACGCCGTACTCGCCGGGCTGGATCCGTCCGGCGAGGAGACCTGAGCTGAGCTCGGCGTTGAGGTTCCAACCACCGCGGCGGTAGCCCTCAAGCGTGTACACGATCTCGGTGGCCTGGCCGGCACCGCTGCCGCCGCCCGATCCGGTGAGCGGGAACAGGAACATGCTGACCTTCGTGACCTCGTCGGTGGTGTTCACGAACGTGACGAAGTCGTTGCTGCCCTGGCCGATCGAGACGCTGGCGAAGCTCCAGAGCTCGCTGGCGTTGCCACTGAAGGCCTCGCCGGTCGAGAAACCGAAGTCGAAGTGGCTCATGGTGGCCGTGACGGGCACGGACGAGCGGATCTCCAGGGCGTAGGGCGTGTCCTTGAACACGCCGTCGGTCAGGCCGCTGACCGGGTTGAAGACGTTGGTCTCGCTGCCATCGGCGTACAGCTCGGGCGTGGTGATGGTCAGCGCGTCGGGGCTGCGTGTGTTGGCGGCGACCGTGCCGTCGAAGATGACCTGATCGCGGATCGGGATGCTCGGATCCTCGTAGCGAACGATCACCACGACGCGGGCGTCCTGGTGGGTGAAGTTGGTGATCGGCACGAAGGTGCTCGCACGATCGTTGGCAAAGCCCTCGGGGTAGTACTGGCGGTACGCCAGGTCGACCAAGCCCTCCGAGTCGTCGGCCGACGCGGTCGGGTCGTAGGTAAGCAAGCCGAAGTCGAGGCGCTGGGCATCGGCCCGGGTTGCCGTCGCGGTGGCTTGCAGGCCGTTGGGGCCAGAGATGCCCTCTTGGCCCTCGTCGCTCAGGAACACGAAGTACCGCAGGGTGGTGCTCGCGCCAGGATCGATCGTGCCAAGGTCGTAGCTGAGCGCCATGGTCAGGTCGCTGGATGCCCCATCGGGATCGGGCAGCATGCGATCGATCACGCTCTGCGGGTTGCGCACGTCGCCCTCGATGGAGGAGAAGAACGCCGTCGCGCGGGCGTCTGCCGGATCGGCGGCGAGGCCGATCGAGAGCCCGTTGGCGCCCGTCGCCACGGCCACGGCCTGGCCATCGATCACGTCGTTGATCGTGAACCGCGAGCCGGTGCCGAAGAAGTCCTGATCGGGATTCAGGCCCTCGGACCAGAGCACGTTGCCGATCAGGCGATCGGTGGTGTTGGTCAGGGTGACGTCGATCGCGACGAAGCTATCGCCCAGAGCGTAGCTCATGGTGCGGTCAACCAAGAAGCCGTTGGTCACGCCACTGATCGCGACGCGGTTGACGTTCGGAGTCGACTGGCTGGTGACGTTGAACGGGACGTCCTGGCTGCTGCCCAGGCCGTCGTTGACGAACGAGCCGAGGTCCGAGCCCAGTGCGAAGAACGCCGGCTGACCATCGTCGATGCTGGGCAGGAACTCGGTGCCGTTGAACGCAAGGGCTGTGCCCGAGAAGCCCCAGGCGCCGCTGGCCGAGAGGCCGACGTCGAGGTTGTCGCCCGTCAGCGAGACGCCCGGGTCGCTCACACCGTTGGCAAGCTGGACCTGCAGGCTGTAGGTGCCCACGGTTGCGCCCGCACCGCCCGAGCCAACCACGGTGGGGTCGTACGCCGTCGGCGAGACCGCGCGGACCGAGTCGCTGATGCCCACGATGTACGTGCCGCCATCGACGAAGACGAAACCGTCGATCGCCGCGTCGAGCTCGCCGGCGGGGTTCGAGGACTGGAGCTCGTTGCCCTCGTCGTCGAACAGGCGGATGGCCAGGTCGACCACGCCGCCGGACGTCGCCTCGATGTTGAACGTGCTGCCGGCGGCGGCCTCGAACTGGAAGAGGTCGACGTCCAGGGCACCGAAGCCGCCGTCACCGATGAACGCATCAAGGTTCACGACGCCCTGGGCCGGCTCGATCAAGCGAGCCGTCGTAAGCGTGTCGTTGAGCTCGAAGGGGCCGAAGATGTCGTTCTCGAGAACGAGATCGAGCGACCAGCTCAGCAAGCTGCCGACGTCGTTGCCCTTCGTGTCGCGGATGATCAGCTGCCATGCGCCGGCGGCCGACTCATTGTTGTAGACACTCAGAGACTCTTGCGGGATCCAGTCGCCGGTGAACGGCGCGTCGGCTGCGGTCGCGCTGAGGATGGTGCGGGTGGCGTCGTCATCGAATCGCGCGCCGAGCATGTCGTCGGCGGATGAGCCGATGCTGTTGAACAGCTGGATCTGCTGGCCCTGCGGGCCGACGAGGCTCACCGAGAGATCGCTGATGAAGCCGTGGTTGATGTTGAGCGTCACATCGACGTCGCGCACCTCGCGGGCATCGTCGATGAAAATGGTGTCGATGAGGATGCTCTGGTCGGGGATGGTTGCACCCGAACCGCCGAAGGAACTCCCAACGCTGACCGAGGAATCGCCGATCAGGGCCACGTCGATCTGGAAGTTGTAGTTGCCGGTCGACTGGGTCTGTCCACTGGCCGGGACGAGAGGCAGGTAGCTCTCGTTGCCGAATCCGCTCACGCCCAGGTAGTACACGCCCGCGCTGGGCACGAAGAAGTCGATGAACGGATCGTTCCCGAAGAACTGATCGTTGATCGCCAGTTCCTGGCCGGCTGCGTCGAACAGGCGGAGGACGCCGTCGAGCGTGCTGGGCGTGGGCAGCTGCTGGGCCACGACACGGGCCGAGATCAGGCCGCCGCGCGGCAGATCGAGGCGATACAGGTCGACATCCAGCGGGCCCTGCACGCCGTCGCCGATCGTTCGGCCGTTGAACGTGACCGTTCCGTCGCCGCCGCCTGGAATCACAACGGGAGTAGCAGTGCCGAGCCGGTCGTTCGGCTCACCAACACCGGGGGCCGAGATGAGCTCGAACTCGTAGACCTCATCCTCGCCACCAGTCGCGTCACCGTTGAGGAAATTACCGTCGAGGTCACGGATCGCGGTGTTGTCGATCGTCAGGCGGTAGTCGTCGAACGCGCTGAGCGTGCCTACCGGCTGGATGGTCATGACCGTGCTGGACGCGTCGAGCGTCACGTTGAAGATCGGCACCGTGACTTCGTTGCCGTCGAAGAAGCTGCCGTCGCCGCCCGCACGGATGAGCGAGATGCGGCTTGAGATGTCCACAGGCAGGGACTGCACCGGCTCGCTGAAGGACACCTGGATCTGGCTCTGTGGCGAGCCCGCGGTCTCGGCCGGGCTGATCTGCAGCACCAGCGGGCCCGCGGTCGTGATGATCTCGAGCGCCCGCGCGGCGTTGATGCGGCCGTCGGCGACGACGCGATCTTGCAACGCGGCGATGGGATCGGAGGAATCGATGAGTGCTTGCGCAACCTCGAGCGGGGTGAGGTCGGGGCGGATGGTCTTCATCAGGCCAACAACGCCGGCGGTGATCGGGCCGGAGAAGCTGGTGCCGTCGATGAAGGTGTAGCTGTTGTTGGTGTTGGTCGTCAGGATGGCCACGCCCGGAGCGGCCACATCGACCGTCGTCTCGCCGAAGCTGGAGAAGCCGGCGAGCTCGTCGCGGTTGTTCGTTGCAGCAACGGACACGAGGCCCGGCAGGTTGTACGCCGCGGGGAACGACGTGAACACGTCGTCGTTGTCGTTGCTCTCGTTGCCGGCCGAGGCGACGAACGTGGCGCCGGCGGCGATGAAGTCCTCGATGGCCTCACGCTCGAAGTCGAACTCCTCGAACTCCTCGAAGAAGCCCGGGGCAAAGGCGCCGTAGCTGTTGTTGCTGGCGACGATGTTGACGCCGCGGAGGATGAGGTCGGTCAGGTAGTTGTGGGCGGCGATGATCGCACCACCGACGAGGGCACCTTCTTCGTTGGCGATCTTCATGGGCAGGATCGAGACGTCCCAGTTGACGCCGGCGATGCCGATGCCGTTGTTGCCCACCGCGCCGATCGTGCCAGCCACGGCCGTGCCGTGCCCGCCGCCGATTGCGGTATCGTCTGGGTTGTTGTCACCGCCGAACTGGCCGGTGCCGCCCGGCTCGAACGTCGCGGTGCCGAAGTCCCAGCCGCGGATGTCGTCGACGAAGCCGTTGCCGTCGTCATCGACGCCATTGCCGGGGATCTCGCCGGCGTTGGACCAGATGTTATCGGCGAGGTCCTCGTGGTACCACTCGACGCCGGTGTCGATGACGGCGATGACTACGCCGCTCGAGCCGGTAGTGATCTCCCAAGCCTCTTCCAGGCTGATGTCGGCGCCCGGCGTGCCTTGGGGCTGGCCCGGGATGGGCTGGCCCACGTTGTCGATCCACCAGGCCTCGCCGTTCTGCTCGTCGTTGGCCACGCGGTTGGGCTTGTAGGCGACATTGGGCTCGATGTTGATCAAATTGCCGATGCGGTCCTTGGCGAAGTCGATCGCGCGCTCGTTGAGCGGATCGGGCGTGAGGAACTCGATGAAGCGCTGGCCGCGGGCGATGTACCCGTCGAGCTCGATGCCCAGCTCGCCGATGACCTTGCTGAACTCGGCCGTCAGCGTCTCCTTGGACACCGAGCGGTCGAACGTGGCGATCCACGAGTCCTCGATGGCGGCGACCTGGCCGCCGTTCCAGTCTCGCATCTCCACGCCCGTGGGAAGCTCGAGCGTCGCCGACAGGAGCACGCGTGGCTCGAGCGCTTCGAATGCCGTCGGCGTCTGGTGCGCCGAAGACGGCGCGGAGCCCGCGCGGCGGAACAGTTCGAACAGGCGACGGCTGGTTGGGCGGCTGGTGGTCATCTGCAATCTCCAACGGCGGCGCTGCGAAGCGGGTCTTCGGTCGGTGTTGACGGGTCGACGGTCGCTTCCAAAACGGTCTGTGGCCCCGGCTCGCGCGGGCGGGGCCGATGGGTGGGTCGGTGGGCCGTCTGCGGGCTTCCGCGAGACGGGGGAGGCTCGCAGGGGCTGCGGGCCTGTGGCAGCGGCCCCCCGGTGGTGGTCACCCCGGGGAGACGCATTGGCGGCGTGCCAAAGCACTGCACCCGTGGGGCATACGACCGCAGGGGCCGTGCTGTTGCTCGAATCGCGGTTAGTGTAGCCGCAAGGCCCGCCCACGAGCGCACCAATCTGGCCGCCAACACCGGGGCTAGCCCGGCGTTCTCGCTTGGGCCAGTCGGAGCAGCATCGACGCGTGGCGAGCGCTCGAGCCTCGGTGCTCGGCCACACACTCAAGGGCAGCCCTCGCCATGGAAGCCCGCTCCTCACCATTCCCGAACAGATCAGCGATCGCCGCCCCGAGCGACTCCCGAGCCACAACACGCAGGGCGCCGGCCGCCTGGAGCGCCGAGACCACCGTTGCGAAGTTGGCGTGGGCCGGTCCGGTCAGTACGGGCTTGCCCAGGGCCGCGGGTTCCATCGGGTCGCTGCCTTGCACCGATCCATCAACCGGCCCGAAGCTCCGCCCCACCACCACCGCGTCGGCCAGCTCGTACGCCGCCCCGAGTTCGCCGAGAGTGTCGAGAAGGAACACATCGCCCGAGCCGCGGGACTCGCTGGAGCGGCGGACGCACCCTGGCATCGCGGCGGCGGCCTCGTCGAAGCGTTCCGGCTTGCGGGGGGCGCACAGGAGTTGCACCCCATCGGGCGTCGCCTCGCGGATGAGGGCCTCCTCGCCCGGCCCGGTGCTGCCGGCCACCAGAAGAGGGCGATCGCGATCTATCCCCATCGCGTCGGCCAGTGCGTTCGCTCGGTCCGAGACACCCCCAGTCGCGGGATCCGGCGCAGAGTCCCATTTCATGGAGCCGGCGACCGAAACGCGATCGGCGGGCACGCCAAGGGCGGCAAACCGACCCGCGTAGGCCTCGTCCTGGGCGGCCACCGCCGAGAGCGACGCGAAGGACCGCTTGAGCAGGGGGCGCAGCTTTCGATACCCGCCGAACGACCGCGCGCTGATGCGTCCGTTGATCACGGCGACAGGGATCCCGCGGCTCCGGCACGCGGCAACAAAGTTCGGCCATAGCTCTAGCTCAGCGAGCCCCACGACATCGGGCTGCACGGCATCAAGGAACCGTCGCACGGCAAATGTCGCGTCGAGCGGATAGCGGCGCACCTCGCACTGCTCACCATAGAGCTCGCGGGCACGGGCCAGCCCCGTATCGGTGGTCGCAGTGACGATCACACGGGCGTGCGGCGTGAGCAGCGGGACGAGCGCGCGGATCGCGTTGGTCTCGCCGACCGAGACCGTGTGCAGCATGACACGCGGCCTGGCGTCAGAATCCTTAGAAGCGACCGGCTCGATCCGGCCAAACCGCTCGGGCCATCCGCCTCGGGTCTTCCGGCTCCACCACGGGGCCGTGGCCACGGCCGTGACCAGATAGAGCGCATTCGTCATGGCACCAATCACGATGCACGGTAGGAAAGTTGGCCGATGGCTTGCGTGCGCCCCAGAGCTTCCTCGCACTACCCCACATCAGGGCGATGCGCGACGTAGCCGTCGCCAATGAGATGCCGTTGGCATAACCTGACACTCCCTGCAGGCCCGGGAGCATCGTGGGGCCGAAGTTGTACCGCTCAAGACGTAAGGAGTCCGAGATGAATCGCTGGATCCAGAAAGCCGCCCTGACCGCCGCCTTGGCGTGCGGCATCGCCTCTATGAGCACCATGACCGGCTGCACGGCCGCCGCCCGCGGGCTTGGAAAGATCACGGCAAACAAGTACGCCAATGCCAACAGTGGCTCTGTGTGGATCGTGCCGCCGCCCCAGCTGGAGCCGCCCGCCCCCGAGGACAAGACCGTCTACATCTCCCATAGCAACATCTCCGACGCCGACGTGGATCTGAGCGACCTGCTCCGCGAGGCCGCCATCGCCCAGGGCTGGCAGGTCGTCACCAGCTCACAGGACGCGACGTACCGGCTGCGAGCACGCACGCGGTTCTTCGGCGAGGTCGAGCCCGAGTCGGGCGGCGAGAGCGCGGCCCGTGCCATGGGCTGGATCACCGGTGCCGCCGTCGGCGTCGGGACATATGGGCTCGTGGAGAGTGCCACCGACAGCTGGGCCGCGGGTGCGGCAACCGGCACCGCCGCGGGCGGCCTCGTCGGCCTCGGCATGATGAACGCCTCGAAGGTGCGTGAGTGGGCCATGATCACCGACTTCGTGCTCGAGGAGTTCAGCGACACCCCGGTCGAGTTTGAGTTGCTCTCGTCGAGTGATGCCGCGGGCACGACGACCGCGGGCGTCGGCAGCAGCCGGTCGGCCGATGGCGGCGCGACCAGCCAACGCAACGAGACGACCGGCGCGATGAAGCGCTCGAGCAACTACTTCCCCCACGGCGTGCGCCTGAGCGCCTGGGCCAACCAGATGAACATGAGCGAAGAAGAGGCCATGCCCCTCATCAACGAGCGTGTTGAGCGCGTCGTGAAGCAGATGCTCCCGCAGTAAGCCCGATCACGACCCACAAGCCTGGCCCGGCCGCGCTCACGCGCAGCCGGGCCTTCTCCTTGCGCACTCCGCTAGCCTGAGCCATGAGTGATGCCGCATCTGATAGCCGCGTTGCCGTCCTACACCCCGGTGCCATGGGCGCCGCGATCGCCCGCGCGCTCCACGACAACGGCCATCCGGTGGCGTGGTGCTCAGTTGGCCGTAGCGAAGCGACCGCTTCCCGCGCGGAGCGATTCCAGAAGTTCGAGCAGCTCCACGAGCTCGCGGCCTGGGCAACGACAGTCGTCAGCGTAATCCCACCGCACGCAGCAGCGGAGACTGCCGAGAGCGTCGTCCAGGCGGGGTTCCAAGGCTGCTATGTTGACGCCAACGCGATCGCGCCGCAGACCGCGGCAACGGTGCAAGGAATCGCGGAACGTGGCGGCTGTTCATACGTCGATGGCGGCATCATCGGCCCGCCGCCCAAAAAGACTGCGGGCAGCCGGTTGTATCTCTCAGATGGTGGCGACGGAACAGCCGCGAGGCGGATCTCGACCCTGTTCGAGGGCTCGATCTTCGAGGCCCCGGTCCTCGTCGGCTTGGGCCCGCACGCCGCTAGCGCGCTGAAGATCGTGTTCGCCGCGTGGACCAAGGGCAGCGCGGCGATGCTGCTGGCCACCGCGCGCTCGGCCGAGGGCCTGGGCGTTATGGACGCGCTGCGAAGCGAGTGGGAGCAATCGATCCCCGAGATGGCCGCGAGGCTGGAACGCACCAACGGGGCCGTTGGGTCAAAGGCGTGGCGCTACATCGGCGAGATGCTGGAGATCGCCAGCGCGTTCGAGTCGGCCGGCCAACCCGGTGGCTTCCATCGCGCGGCGGCGGAGGTTTACCAACAGATCGCCGACGAGCAGTAGGAACGCTGAACGCGCGTTGCTCGGCCCAGAGTGCCCCTACATGGGCCGGCGCAGTGGGTTACCAGGCGACGAATCACCGAGGCCACGATCGCGATCGCTGACCCAAGCCCGAGACTTCGGCTGCGCGCTTTCGCCCGTGTCGCCCATCGGTCGATCGACGGCACCGACGGAACGCTGGCCGTGGTTGCTCGAGATGCCGGCGGTGCGGATGGTCTCCAGTTCCTTGTCGAGCTTGCGGTCGAGCTCGCTCACAGACTGCACGATTACGCCGGCCTCGACGCCCTCACGGAAGCAGTGCAGCGCGTAGCCCGCCAGCACGGCGGCAACGAGTGGCAGGGCCAGGTGCGAGGCCAGCAGCGACACCGTGTCGGCGTGTCGCGACCCCTCGCTGGAAAGCAACAGAGTCTGATAGCTGACGAACGCGCCATCCAGCGGCAATCCGGGCAGGGCCACGACGAGCGGAACCGCCGAGAGCGCGAGCACAGTTGCCCATGTGCTCGCCCGGACCGCGTGCTCCACGCCTGGCACGCTCCCGCCACCGGCCACGATCACACCGAGCATGATCGCCAGCCAGAATGTCGCCACCGAGATAAGGCCAATTGACGCCGACGCGTCCGTGAACGTCCGGAGCGTGCTGTCCCAGCGGCTCAGCACACGTTCGGGCTCGGTCTTCACCTGCCGTGCACCGCGGCCTGCCCGCCCAACCCGCTCTGCCTTGGCCTCCTCGGGCCCGACAACGGTCAGCTGCTGAGCCGCCGGCGGAGTCTCCACGAGCGTCCAACGCACGTCGGTGAAGTGCACGAATCCGAAGGAGAGCATCTGCAGCACGGCGGCCACGATGACGGCCAGAGCCGACCACGTGACCGTCGTTCGGAGCTGCACCAGTGCACCGGAAACGTGCGGGCGAGCATCAGGCTGCATAGGGACATCCCTCCTGGCGAGCGCGAGTCGCCTCGGTAGAGATATCGAATCCGGTGTGGATCGAGCCCACCGGTTTCGCGCGCCTGCCGAGGACGGCCAGGGAACGCAAGCCGGTCGATCGCTCGCACCCTCCCAATCCGCATCAGACGCCCGCTACTCGGACGTGGCGGGAATTTTCAAAGATTTCTGAAAGCTTGCTGTTCATACCGCCAATCTGATGGAACAATGAGGGAGGTTCACAGGGAGGACCGCATGCCCGCGATTTACAGCCCGCCAGCCGAGCATCCAGACCTCGCCGCGACCGATCGCGGCCTGCTCCGCGCGGTGGTCGAGGGCCAAGCCCGCCTGACCCCCGAGCAGGCGCTCGACATCCTCAACGGCATGCCCCTCGCCGAGCTCGGTCGCTGGGCCGACGCCCGTTGCCGAGCCGTGCACGGCAACACCTATCGCACCTATGTCATCGATCGCAACATCAACTACACGAACGTGTGCAGCGCAAAGTGCACGTTCTGCGCGTTTCGGCGCGACGCCGTCGATCACGACTCCTACACGCTCGAGTACCAGGAGATCTTCGACAAGATCGCCGAGCTCAGCGACATCGGCGGCACGCAGATCCTCATGCAGGGCGGCATGAACCCCGACCTGCCGCTCGACTGGTACCTCGAGCTGCTCAATGGCATTAAGGAACGCTTCCCGCACATCCACATCCACGCGTTCAGCCCGCCGGAGTTCATCGAGTTTGTGAACTTTTTCGATCCGCCCGGCTCGACACTGGAAGACAAGATCCGCTGGGTCATGGTGCGGCTGCGTGAGGCGGGGCTCGACAGCCTGCCCGGCGGCGGCGGCGAGATCTTCGCCGACGCGGTCCGCGCGAAGATCGGGCTTGGCAAGTGCACCGCCGAGGCATGGCTGACGTGCATGTACGTTGCGCACTCGCTGGGCATGTTTACGAGCGCGACCATGATGTTTGGCCACATTGAAGGCCTGGGCGATCGCGTGCACCACATGCGGCTCGTTCGCGAGTGGCAGGATCGCGCGTTGCTGGAAGGCGGCGCACAGAACCCGCTGGACGCAGGCCCCGGGGAGCCAATCGCCACGCCCAGTTTCGGGCACTACAAGGCGTTCATCAGCTGGCCCTTCCAGCGCGAGAACACCCCGCTCGGCCGCCTCAAGGAATGGGGCCAAGACAAGGGCGATTCGGGCGAGTTTCCTGGCGACGTTGTCGCAAAGCTCGACGGCAGCGGCACCAAGGCCGACCACCCCGAGTTCGGCCGCCGCCTGCGCATGGCCGGGGCGACGCAGTACCTTCGCACACAGGCACTCAGCCGCCTCATGCTCGACAACATCTACTCGATCGGCAGCAGCTGGGTCACAATGGGCCCGCACATCGGCCAGGTGGGGCTGAAGTTCGGCGCAAACGACATGGGCAGCGTGATGATGGAAGAGAATGTCGTGTCGTCCGCCGGCACGACCTACTGCCTCAACGAGCCCGTGCTCTGCAAGCTCATCCGCGATGCTGGGTACATCCCGTCGCAGCGTGACAACACGTACGACGTCATCCGCACGCACGACGGGGCCCAAAGCCCGGACCTCAAGGTCGAAGACTGGAGCCAGCACCGCGCGAGCAAGCTGCACACGCAGAACGAGTCGGAGATGGCCGCCGAGAACGCCGCAACGCTAACCGTGAGTGCCGGCTCGCGCGACTAGTCCGGCTTGTCCTTCACAGCGTATGTCGAGATCTTCTGCTCGACGAACCCCTCGCGCTGTTCGGGTGGGTGCTCGACGTTCACCGTTCGCTCGCTCTGCGTTTCGTTGCTCAAATAGAGCTCGGCCATGCGTTGCTCGACCGAACGAACGATCACCTCGCGCTCGGCTTCGGGCGCGAGCATCAGGCAGGCGATCCAGCGGCGGGCCAGCTCTGCCCCGGCGGGCCGGAGGATCTCAACCAGCATCTGGACATGGTCGCTCGGGGAGAGCGTCGGCGACGCGCTCGGCGCGGTCGCCGGCGGACTCTTGCCGGGCTCGCTCAGGCTCTGCGGTTGTCGCTGCGGGCTGCTCACCTTGGCCACCACCCTCGGGCTTTGGCTCGACCGCCGACACGGGCTGCCGACCCTCGCGAATCATGATCTCGAGAACCTGAGTGTAGCGTTCCAGCCGATCGACCTTGGTCTCCAGTCGCTCGATGGCGAGCGCGACGTGCGTCAGCAGGTCGGTCGCGTTGGCATCGCGCAGCACATGCGGCTTGACCTCGGCCATGCGCATCGGGCCACGACCGGTGAGGATCCAATTGAGGTTCAAGCCCAGCGCGTCAGCCAAGCGCGACACAAAGTCGACGCTCGGGGCGTGGCCGTTGAGGTACCGGCGGACCGTCTCGGGATGGGTGTTGGTAATCTCGCCGACACGCTTGAGCGTGCGATCGCCGGTGGCTTGCAACAGGCGGTCGTGCAGGCGTTCGCCGCCGTGGTTGTCGAGTCCGCCCATCGTTCTCACCGGCGATTATGCTCTCGTCAGCCGACGTCGGCAAGGCCGAGCCAGGCACCAACGGTGCGCAGCACGCGACGACGCAGCACGGCGTCCTCGACATTCCCCAGTTTCGGGGATCTCTCGACCCAGTCCTGGGCGTCGCGTCGGGCCAGCTCCAGCAGCTCCGAGTCGCGAACGAGATCCGCCACACGCAACGGAAGCGCACCGGACTGCCGAGAGCCGAATAGCTCCCCCGGTCCACGCAGCGCGAAGTCTGCCTCGGCGAGCTTGAACCCGTCGCTCGTCCTTGTGATCGCCTTCATGCGTTGATGGCCGATGTCCGTTGTCGGCTCGGCTACCAGCAAGCACTCCGGCTGCAAGCCTTCGGGCACGCGCCCTCGACCGACGCGCCCGCGCAGCTGGTGGAGCTGCGCTAGCCCGAATCGGTCGGCCTGCTCGATGACCATGCACGTCGCGCCCGGGACATCGACGCCGACCTCGACGATGGTCGTCGCGACAAGTACCTGTGTCTCGCCCGAACGGAATCGCTCCATCGCGGCCTCGCGCGCGTCGCTCGCCATCCGGCCGTGGAGCAGGCCGACGCGCACGCCGGCAAGCCGGCCCGCCTCCAGCTCTGCCATGAGCTCGAGCACGCCAACGAGCGGTTCCTTCTCGATCGAAGGCTCAGCCGGTGTGTCGCTCGCGTTGATCAGATCGAGTTGTTGCGATGTCCCGCCGATCGCTGGCGCAACGACGAACCCCAATCCTCCATGCTGGACGTGGTGGATGAGGCGTTCGTAGGCCCAGGCACGCGTCTCGCGAGGTACGTGCTCGGTCGTGACCTGCGCACGGCCTGGTGGCATGTCGCCGATCGTCGTCACGTCGAGGTCACCCAGCACGCTGATCGCGATGGTCCGTGGAATTGGCGTCGCGGTCATGACGAGCGTGTGCGGGATGGCGTCCTCGGCCTTGTCACGCAAAGCCGCGCGCTGCTCGACACCGAAGCGGTGCTGCTCGTCGATGATGGCAACCGCGAGCGACTTGAATCGGACCGACTCGGTCAAGAGTGCGTGGGTGCCGATCACGATGTCGGCGTGCCCCATCTGGATCTCGGCCAGCACGCGGTTGCGATCGGCTTGGGACATCGCGCCGGTGAGCAGCGCGACCCGAACCTCGGCCTTGGCAAGCATCGCATTGAGCGAACGCTCGTGCTGCTCGGCGAGGATCTCGGTGGGCGCCATGAGCGCGGCCTGGTGACCGGTCGCGGCGGCCATCAGCATCGCGTACGCGGCGACCATGGTCTTGCCGGAGCCGACGTCGCCCTGGATCAGCCGATTCGCCGGCGTCGTTTGCCCGAGGTCTTGGGCGATCTCTGCCATCGCCTCGAGCTGGCCCGGCGTGGGCGTGTACGGCAATCTGGAGAGGATGCGCTCGTGCAGGGCCTCGTCGGCTCGCAACGCAAGGGCGGCGCCCTCTTGTCGGAGCTCGGCCCGGCGAAGCTGAACGCCCAGCTGGAGCATGAGCAACTCGTCGTACGCCAGGCGACGACGGGACTTGAGCACCTCGTCCTCGTCAACCGGTGCGTGCTGCATGCGGTACGCATCGCGCAACACCGGCAGCGCACGATCCTCGCGGAACGGCTCGGGAAGGTGATCGTCGATGTGCTCCAACGCGCCCGCTGAGAGCGCGGCTTCGATCGCGAGTGCAATCGCGCGGCTCTTGAGGCCCTCGCCGGCTGGGTACACAGGCACCAACCGGCGCTCGGCAAGTACGGCCGGTGGCAACTTGCCCCCGGTCTCGTCTTCGCTCTCTTCGGCAAGGACATCGAACGCGGGGTTGGCAAACTGCAGCTTGTGGTTGAACGAGGCGAGCTTGCCCTGAACGCGCAGCCGCACGCCCGGCTGGATCTGTCGGCGAAGGTAACCTCCGTTGAACCACACGAGGTCGACTGATCCGGTATCGTCGGTCAGCCGCGCTTCGAGCCGCTGTTTCGGGTACCGTCCGGCCAGGCGTGTCGACGTGACCTCACCAACAGCAGACACCTGCGTCGCTTCTGTGAGATCGCCGATCGACTGCGCGGGCTCGTGCCACTCGTGGCGGCTGGGGAGGTGCGCGACCAGCTTGCCAACGTTCGTCAGCCCGAGTCCAGCGAGCTGCTTGGCCTTGCGCGGCCCGACACCGTTGAGCTCGATGAGCCCTTGAGTGAGCTCGATTCGCTGGCCGCTGTGTGGGGTCATGATCGGGCGGTGTCGCCGGGTTTGTCTTGGGTCTGGGGATCGATCGAGCGCAGGTAGTCCCAGCTGAAGATGCCGGTGCGATGGCCATCCGAGAACGTGACGCGCAAGGCGTAGCGGCCAACGAGCTCCGCATTCGTCGCGGTCAACGGCCCCGAAGAACCCGAATCTGGCAAGATCACCAGCGGGTTGGTTTGCATCTCTTCGCGGAGTTGTCGCATGTCGGCCGACGGGCTCATGCGACGCAGGTACTGGATCGGGTAGAACGACTCCTCGCCGTCGTGCCAGCGGACGGACAGGCCCTTCTGCTTGTCGAGATCCAGGCTCTGAGGAGCGGGTTCCTGATTCATGGTGGGCTCCGCGAAGCACACAAGACACACACAACAGGAAGCGCCAACGCCGATGCTCTATCGTGCTGTGTATGGCACACGATAGCACGCCCAGCGAGTTCGACCGCATCCTTCGTACAACGACCGAGCGCTGCGGCGCACCGTTGTGCGTGGGCATCGACCCCGTGATGGAGCGCATGCCCGAGCCGCTCGCGGTGTTGCCGCCGCATGAGGCGTTCGCCCGGTTCTCGACCGGCATCGTCGATGCCGTTCAGCCCTTCGCAGCCACGGTGAAGTTCCAGTCGGCGTGCTTCGAGCGTTTCGGTGCCCGCGGCCTTGAAGCGCTGGAGTCGGGCATCTCGCACGCGCGCGAAGCCGGACTGGCTGTTATCCTGGACGCGAAGCGAGGGGACATCGGCATCTCGGCGACGCACTACGCCGCCGCGACGGCATCTCTCGGGGCGCACGCCGTCACCGTCAACGCGTACCTCGGCATGGAGACGGTCGAACCGTACCTCGATGCAGGCCTGGCGATCTTCGTTCTGGTTCGCACCAGCAACCCGGGATCGACGGACGTCCAGGACGTCACCGTTCGTGGCGGCGGCACAGTCGCGATGCACATGGGTCGGCTGGTCGCGGAGCTTGGGACAAAGCGGCCGGGCGTGCACGCGGTCGTCGGCGCGACACAGCATGAGCAGGCCCACGTGCTTCGCGCGGTGATGCCCGATCAGGTCTTCCTGCTGCCGGGCCTGGGAGCACAGGGCGCAAGCGCAGCGGACATCGCCGAGTTTGCTCGGCCCGCCGAGCACGCCGCGGACGATCCGACCCGCGGCCTCCTCCCCACCGCCAGCCGATCCGTGACCTACCCGGACGCAGCCCCCGGCGACCCATCCGGCTGGACAGAGCGGGTCTCAAAGGCGGCGTCGGCACTCCAAGGCCAGCTCGTCGATGCCCTTGCAACCTCGTCTAACGCCGGCGCATGAGCCGCGAGTCGTAGGAAAACTGGATCTGAGCCGAACGCCTGGCGTGCCGGACGATGTCAAAATAAAAAAGCACCGACCGCTCTGTGCGAGAGGTCGGCGGAGGGTCCGCTAGTGCGGGTCGAGGGAGGCGACCCGCAAGAGTTTGTTTGGCCTTAGCGGCGGCGACGCGTGGCGGCGAGGCCACCGATGCCGAGCAGAGCCAGGCTGGCTGGGGCGGGAACCACCAGACCGCTGACCTGCGTCGAAATGCCGTCGAAGTCCGAGTCGAAGAAGCCACCGGTGTCATCCAGGAACAGCTGGACAACGGCGCCGGAGAACGGGCCACCGCCGGGCAGGTCGGTGCCGAACGAGCCTGAGGTCGGGCCATCGAACGTGCCGTCGCCGCTCACGTCGCTGAAGACCACGTTCGTGAGCGTGCCGAGGAAGCCGATCGACAGGCCGCCGATGAGGCTGAACTCGCCATCGATGTCACCGGTAAGCGTCTCGCCGTGAACGTCGACGATCGTGAACGTACCGGTGCCGTCGGCGGTGTCCGCGCCGGTCAGCATGACGTCGAGGTCAAAACTGAAGTCGGAAGCGCCGGTGCCAACGAATCCGGGATCGAACACCGCGGTGCCGCCCGGAGCGACCAAACGCGTGACATCACCGGAAGTGATGGCGTTGGAAACACCGCTGAACGAGCCGTCACTGGCCGTGAACGAGCTGTCGACATCGGTGAAGCCGAACGTCAAGATGGCTTGAGCGTTGGCCACGGTGGCGGTGGCAGCGAGGCCAGCCGCGGCGATAAGCATGGTGCGACCCATCTCTGCGTCTCCTCTCGGGCCATCCAGGCCCGTCTCGTCTTCGTTCTGCCCTGCCAAACGGATACACCGTTCTCCCAGGCGGGGCAGAAAACTCCTCTAAGGTACAGGCTAACGGAAGAGTGGCGAGGAATCCAGCCTTTTTTTCCACTTTTGGGCTCAATTTTATTGGTCGTAGGCGGCAAATTACCCATCTTGCCGAAACAGACCAACACTCCCCCGTCCGGATGCCTTATGGGACACCGAAGCAGTGTCCTTTCGAGATCCTGCGTCAGGAACCGATGCGCATCGCATCCGTGCGGGGACAGACTATTCGATTTTTGTAAGGGTGGCAGCGAATCTCGCTGGCAGGACGGTCACATCGGCTTCTTGTCGATGGTCACGTCGTAGACGTGCAGGAGCTTCTCTTTGTCGAAGATCATCTCCTGACGGCTCTGGCCCGTGATGTCGTACTCGGGGGTCAGCTCGATGGCGTCCACCGGGCAGGCCTCCTCGCACATCCCACAGAAGATGCACCGAAGCTCGTCGATCTCGAACTTCTTGGGATACTTCTCGCGGTCGTCCCAGGGGCTTTCCTCGGCCACGATGTGGATGCAGTTGGCCGGGCAGATGGTCGGGCACATCATGCAGGCCACGCACTTGACGCGGCCTTCCTCGTCGCGGTTCAGGCGGTGAACTCCCCGGAAGTTGCTGGCGTTGATGCCGCCTTCCTCGACGGGCAGGTCCTCGCGACGCTCCTCGGGGTACTGCAGGGCCCGGGTCGTGTTCTTGCCCGGAAAGACCTTGCCCTGGCCAAAGCTCGTGAAGAAGTGGCGGAGCGTGGTACCAAAACCGCTGACGACCTCGCGAACGTACAGGCGCTCTGTACCGGAGGTCGGGGGCGGGGCGATCCGGAGGATGTCCTGTTCTGGCACGGTCATGGGGCCGATGATAGGGCATAGGTTGATCGGATCGAAGACACCGCCGCGGTAACCGACAGGAACCCCGCAGACTCTGGGATTGCCGATGCCCTACCGGCCAAAGGGCCGAGATAGACTTTGAGCCATGGCCAACCGCCGACCCCCACTCTTTGAACTCCTCCAGAAGGAAAGCGAAGCCCGCCAGAAGGGAGACGCCCAAGAGGGCCGTCCCGGCGTGCTCAGTGGCGGGCAGACCATGAGCACGAGCGCCCCTGTGAAACCTAACGGCCAGGCCGAGGGTGCCGTGGAATCCAAGCCTGCCGCGGCGACGCAGAACGGCTCGGCGACGTCCACGATCGATGATCTGTCCGAGCGCGCCGACAAGGCGGAGCGCTCCACCGCGACCGCACCGGCGGCACCCCCAAAGCCGCCCGTCCGGCAAGCCAAACCCAAGGCGGCCCCAAAGCCAAAGCCAAAGCACGCCGAAGCGAAGCCGCAGCCCGACAAGGGTGGCGGTGCCGCCGACTGGTCGGCCATGCACCCCAAACGCACGGTCAGCTTCCCGATGCTCTGGGTCTACGGCGCGATCGTGATCGGATTCGCCGCAGTCGTCTCTGTATGGGCCCTCGCGTACAGCATGGGCGTCCACAGTGAGGAAGCGAAGTTCGAGGAGTACTTGCGCCAGTCTGACCAGTCCACGCTGATCCGCGACCCAATCGCGGGCGGCGCAGCGACGACTGCCAGCCAACCCGGCGGCGAGCGGCTCGCTGGCCAGGATACAGGCGGCGCGCCACGCGTCGAGCCGGCACCGACGACCCCGGACCGAGACGAACCCGCGCCGCCCCCAGTCGAGCAGCAGCAGCAGGCGGCCATCCCGGCGATCGATGTTTTTGAGGACGTTCGCCAGACGGGCAACAACTACCTCAAGCTGGCCAGCGGCATGACCAGGGAGCGGGCCCAGGGCCTGGCCGAGCACCTGACCGCCAACGGCGTGCACGCGATGGCACTGGACGAGATACGGCAGGGCTTCGGCCTGTACACGGCCTTCCCGGTGCCGAGCAACCAGTACAGCCGTTTGGCGCCAGAGCGCCGAGACCTCCAAGCCAGGGTCATCGCCCTGCTCGGCGAGGTGCCCAGCGATCTCGGCGGCCCCTTCGTCCCGCGAAATCCGATCTGGATCCGCTTCGACGGCTGAGTTGCCGCCGGCTGGGGATCCTGTCTATCATCTCCGCCCGGATCCGGACAGGGTCCGCTGTTTCAACGGAGGATCGGCCATGAGTCTTCACAGCTCGCTACGTACCGGCGGCGCCTTGGTCCAGAAGCGGTCTGTCCTGACCCGGGCCGAGCGGGTGGCTAAGCTGCTCGCCCAGAAGAAGATGACCGAGGACAACAAGAAGTCGCTCGGCCTGCCCAAGGTCCGCGTCTGAGCTCTGGCGGCAATTTCGGGCATCGAAGGAGGAACGGCCGCGAGACTTGATGCTCGCGGCTTTTTGTTGCGCCCCGGTGTTCGGCGAGCGCAACGATGGTGTCATGGACATAAGCCGCCTCATTGCCGATCGCGCCCAGGCCGTTGACGCCTCGGGCATCCGCCGCATCTTCCAGCTCGGCGCACAGATCGAGAACCCGATCAACCTGAGCATCGGCCAGCCCGACTTCCCGGTGCCCGAGCCGATCAAGCGCGCCGCCATCGACGCCATCGAGAACGACCAGAACGGCTACACGCAGACCCAGGGCATCGCGCCGCTTCGAGAGAAGCTCGAGGCGTGGCTGAGCACCGATCTGGGTTGGAGCTTCGGGTCCGCCGGCGATCCAGAGGTCTTGGTGACGACCGGCACCAGCGGAGCCTTGTTCTTGGCATTCCTCGCGCTCATGGGGCCGGGCGACGAGGCGATCATCCCCGATCCCTACTTCGTAATGTACCCCCATATCGCGACCATGTGCGGCGGCAAGGCCATCCGGTGCGATACGTATCCCGACTTCCGCATGACCGCCGAGCGCGTTGAGCCGTTGATCACCGAGCGCACGAAGCTGGTCCTCTACAACGCGCCCTCGAATCCCGCCGGCGTCGTGGGCAGCGTTGATGAGTGTCGGGAATTGCTGGAGCTGTGCCGCCGCAAGGGCGTGCTGCTCATCAGCGACGAGATCTACGACGAGTTCACGTTCGATGACTTCGAGAGCGATACGACCGTGGGCGAACCCAAGAAGCCGCGATGCCCGTCGCCGGCTCGATTCCCGGGCGCCGAGGAAGACGTGCTGGTGATCCGCGGTTTCGGCAAGACCTACGGCGTGACCGGCTGGCGCATGGGGTATGCCGTTGGGCCGGCTGAGCTCATTGGGCACATCGCGAAGTTCCAGCAATACACCTACGTGTGCGCGCCTTCGATCGCGCAGCACGGGTGCATCGCGGCGATGGATGTCGACATGCAGCCGACCGTCGCGAAGTACAAGCAACGGCGTGACCACCTAGTCGAAGCGCTGCGGCAGTGGACCGACGTCGCGGTACCCGGCGGCGCGTTCTACCTGTTTCCCCGAGCGCCCGAGGGAATCACCGGCACCGCCTTCGTCGAGAGAGCGATCGAGCGCAAGCTGCTGGTCATCCCAGGTGGCATCTTCAGCGAGCGGGACACGCACTTCCGGATCAGTTTTGCCGCGTCTGAAGACAACATCGCGCGCGGCATCGAGGTGCTGGGAGACCTCTTCTCGGGCATCTGAGCGAACGGCTCGAATAGCATTGCTGCCGACTGCGGAAACCCTTGGAGACCGTTCATGCTCGCTCGCAAACTGACACTGTGCACGATCACCTTTGCCATTGCCGGCACCGCCCTGGCCGACCCGGAGCAGCTGAGCCGGTGGGCCGAGGAGGGCAAGGCGAGAGCCGAGAAGATGCGCGGCCTCGACTTCCTGAAGAACGTCCCGGTTGAGACCATGACGCGCGGCGAGATCGAGGAGGCCATCCTCGAGGTCGTCGAGCGCGACATGCCGCCCGAGTGGCGCATCCGCGTCGATCGCGGGTACAAGGCGTTCGGTCTCGTGCCCATGGATTCGGACGTCATCGGCGACATGATCAGCCTCGTGGTTTCGCAGGCCGGCGGGTTCTACGACCCCGAAGCCGAACACATCATCCTGCCCGATGATCTCGAGGAATTCATGGGGCAGATGGTCGGCGAGATGGCCACACAAGCGCCGGGGTTCATGGAACAGCTGATGCGCAACATCCTGACGCACGAGTTCACCCACGCGTTGCAGGACCAGCATCACGACCTGAACGGGATGCTCGACGTCACGCTGGACGATGACGATGTGCGGATGGCCATCACCGCCCTGGTCGAGGGTGACGCCACGCTCATCGGCACCGGCGCGATGATGAGCCCCGAGGGCGATCTCTCCGGCTTGCTCGAGCAAGACCCCGCCGCGATGGGTGCCATGATGGGCGCGGGCGGCGGCATGATGGGCGCCGAGGCCATGGCGATGCCCGAGATCCTCAAAGAGACGCTGCTGTTCCCCTACGTCCACGGCTACGTGCTGGTGACGACCATGGTGCAGCGGGACGGCTTCGAGAGCGTCGATGCGGCCTTCGCCGACCCGCCGCTGTCAACCGAGCAGATCCTGCACATCGACAAGTACCTTGGTGACGAGCGCGATGATCCAACAGCCATCACGCTCGCCGAAGTGAACCTGACCGAACTCGGGTGGTCGACCGTCAGCGAGAACACGCTGGGCGAGTTCCAGATCCGTGTCTTGCTGGGCAACTCGCCCGACGCCATCCTGGCGGCTGAGGGCTGGGACGGCGACCGATTCCGCGTGTGGGAGCACGAGGATGGGCGGCTGGGCCTGGCCTGGATGAGCGTGTGGGACAGCGATGCCGATGCGCGGCAGTTCGCCGACGAGCTGATCTACCACGAGGGCCGGCGATTCGATGGTGAGGACGCGCGGGCGAGGCGAACGACCGCGGGCGAGCGGCTGGAGATCGCCGTCGGTGGGCGCGACGACATGACGTGGGCGACGGTCGAGGGGGACACCGTCGTAGTCACCCGCGGGTTTCCGGCTGGCACGGTTGGCGTTGTGGAGCAGGCTATCCGAGGATTGTCTACGACTCGCGTGAAGACTTGGGAGGACATCCGAGCGGTGGCCGAAGCCGACTCGGTGCTCACACCCGATCGCTAGACTCCTCCGGCTAACTACTACACCGTTTCGGAGACTCCATGGATCCCGATCAGCCGCAGACCGCCCAAGCCACGCAAGAAGCCGCAGATAAGTTCCGCGCCGACTACCAAGCCGTGCGTGAGCAGGTCGGGCGCATCGTTGTCGGGCAAGCGGACATCATCGACGGCTTGCTGACCTGCCTGTTCACCGGCGGGCACGCGTTGCTCGAGGGCGTGCCCGGCATTGGCAAGACGCTGATGGTGCGCACGCTGGCGAGCGCGTTGCAGCTCGACTTCGGTCGCGTGCAGTTCACGCCCGATCTCATGCCCGCGGACATCACCGGCACGACGGTGATCGACGAGGTCGAGACCGAGGGTGGGCACATCAAGCGGCAGTTCGCGTTCCAGCGCGGGCCGATCTTCGCACAGATGGTGCTCGCCGACGAGATCAACCGCGCGACGCCCAAGACCCAGAGCGCCCTTCTCGAAGCCATGCAGGAGCGCCGCGTCACCGTGGCCGGCACGACCCACGAGCTGCCCAAGCCGTTCTTCGTGCTCGCGACGCAGAACCCCATCGAGCAAGAGGGCACGTACCCGCTACCCGAGGCCCAGCTCGACCGCTTCTTCTTCAAGCTGCAAGTCGGATACGCGTCTCGCGAGGAGATGGGCGAGATCGTCGCGCGCACAACAGGTGCAAGTGAGGCTTCGGTCGAGCCCGTGCTCGATGGGGCCACGATCCTGGAACACCAAGCTCTCGTTCGCCGCGTTGCCGTGACCGAGCGGGTTCGTGATTACGCGATCCGCCTCGTGCTCAGCACGCACGCCAAGGGCCGATACTCCGGCGGCGCGTTCGCGACGCCAATGGTCAATCAGTACGTCCGCGTTGGGGCCAGTCCGCGCGCGGCCCAAGCGCTCATCCTGGGCGCCAAGTGCCGCGCGCTGGTCGATGGCCGCCCATCGGTGGCGATCGAGGACATCAAGGCGATCGCGCTCCCGGCACTGCGTCACCGCATCGTGGTGAACTTCGAGGCCGAGGCCGAGGGCGTAGGCAGCGACCCTGTCGTCGAGAACATCGTGCAAACGGTGCCGGTCGAAGCGGCGTAAGGCTCTCAGCCGGGGCTCGGGGGGACCATGCTGGGACGCATCTCGATCAGGTTTCTCGTGCCCGTGCTCATGGGCCTGCCCGTCGCGGTTGCAGCGGTCTGGCTGGTGGTGCTGTGGAGCGGTCATGCCCAGCGCACTGCGCGCACCCTCAGTGCCGCCGAGGTCGAACAGATCCACGGCCGAATCAACGAGCGTCTGAACGCTCTGCTCACCATGCCGGCGCGTGCGACGGCGATCCAACGCGGCCACATCCTGTCGGGCCGGCTCGATCGAGAAGACCTGCGTGCGTGGCGACAACCGTTGTACGAGTTCGTCACCGCGATGGACGCCTTCCGCGGCATGACCTTTGGCGCCGCCGACGGCGACGTCGTGTGGGTGTTTCGCTATCCCGGCAAGCCGCGGCCAGAACTCGGCATCTCGGACGAGCAGACCTCTCGCGACGGCGTTCGTTTCATCGAGGAATATGCCTTGGAGGATGGCGGCTCGATCGCCGAGCAAGTCGGCGCGTACGCCTACGACCCACGCCAGCGTCCCTGGTACACCGGTGCGATCGAGGCCGGCGAGGGCACGTTCCTCGACCCGTACGCCTGGGTGAACATCAATGGGCAGACGACAACACTCGGCGTGCCGTTCGTTGAACCCATCTACGACGGCTCAGGCGAGGCCCTCGGCGTGCTGACCGCCGAGTTCAGCCTGGCGCGGCTGGCAAACTTCCTGCGTTCGCTTCGCGTCGGCGACGCGGGCTACGTGCTCATCCTCGATGCCGAAGGTCAGTTGCTGGCGCACTCGCTCCCACCGGGTGACGTGCCGGTTTCGGTTGAGCGAGATGGCGTGCCGAGCGTCGCGCTCGCGTCCGAGTCGGCCGACCCGCGCGTTCGGCTGGCCGCCGGCGAGGTCGAGCGCTCACTCGCAGGCGAGTTGATCGGGAGCGGCGAGGTCACGGTCGACGGCGAGCCGATGCTCCTGCGTGTGTCGGCATATCGCGGCGCCCCCGGCTTGGACTGGCGCGTCATCACCGCCGTCCCAGAATCCGAGTTGCTCGCTCCAGTCGCCGAAGCAAGGGCGAGCAGCGACCGCGCGACGGCATGGGCGGTTGGGCTCACGATCCTGCTCGGCCTCGCGCTCGGCATCGTCGCCACACGCCCGATCTCCCGCCTCGTCGGAGAGATCCGGCAGGTCGGTCGCGGCGAGCTCGACGAGCGTGTCGGAGCCGCGCCAAGCCGCGAGCTGCGCGAGATCGGCGAGGCCGTGAACGCGATGGCCGAGGATCTGCAGGACCGCGTACGCATGCGCGAGAGCCTGATGGTGGCGATGGAGGTGCAGAAGAACCTGCTACCGCAGCAGCCGCCGAAGGTGCGTGGCGTGGATATCGCCGGCCATAGCACGTACTGCGATGAGACCGGCGGTGATTACTACGACTACCTCGACATCGACGGACTGGGCGAATCGAGCGTGGCGCTGGCTATCGGCGATGTCATGGGACACGGCGTAGCCGCGGCCATGCTCATGGCCACCGCACGCGGCATCCTCCGCAGCCGGAGCGACGAACCCGCATCGCTCGGCGAGCTGCTCACCCACATGAACGAGTTGCTCGTTGGCGACACCGATGGCAAACGCTTCATGACCATGCAGCTCGTCGTACTCGATGGCCACGACGGGTCGATGGCATGGGCAAGCGCCGGGCATGACCCGCCCATGGTGTATCGCGCCGAGAGCGACACATTCGAGTCGCTCGACGGCGGCGGGATCCCGCTCGGCTTGTTCGGTGGCCAGAAGTACGAAACCGAGCACTCCGGACCGTGGAGCCGCGGAGACATCGTCGTGCTGGCGACCGATGGGTTGTGGGAGGCTCGGCTGCCGGACCGGGACTTCTACGGAAAGGAGCGAGTCGAGGCCGTGGTCCGCAAGGCCGCCGCAGGCTCCGCCGACGAGATCGCCGCTGCAATCCGGGCCGACCATCGTGCGGCGTGCGCCGGCCACGCCCAGGACGACGACATCACGTTTGTGGTTGCCAAGATCGTGTGAGGCCGCCCAAAACAGAGCGTTTTTCGGCGTCTTCGTTGCGTTCAGGCTTTGAGATCAGGCCCGATTCCTCTACGCTATTCGATGCTCGGCCGCGAAGTCGGGCCCCGATCCCTTGCCGAGGAGATAGAGAATGACCAACCGCACCCTCATTGCAATGTCTGCCCTGCTCGCCGCCGCCGGCTCGTCGATCGCCCAGTCCGACGCGTTGCTGCTCATCCCCAACTCGAGCGACGACGTCGTGCTCGCGTTCGACGCGTTCGATGGTTCGCTGGTGGATGCATCGTTCATCGACCTCACCGTGCTCGATGCTGGCACGCCCAAGCAGGCCACCCCTGTGGGCGATGAGATCTGGGTCAGCGATCAGATTCGTGATCGCGTCGACCGGTTCACGCTTGACGGCGACTTCATCGGCGCGATCGGTGGGCAGGTGCCCGATGGTGGCCTCGACAACATCCGCGGCGTCAACGTCATCGGCGACGAGGTCTGGGTGTTCAACGACGGGACGAACAACGGTGCGCCGGGTGAGGCGATCGTTCGAATCGACCCCGATACCGCAACCATCATCGGCAACTACCCGCTGACCGCCTCGCCGTGGTTCGCGCTGCCCTTCGGCGGCGACAACCTCGTGAGCTACAGCGGAACGGGCGATACCCGCATCGATCGCTTCGATGACGCGGGCGTGTTGCAGGGCCCGTTCCTTGGAACGGGTGAGCTGAACTTCATCCAGCAGCTGAATCAGACATCAAGCGGCACTGTTCTCGCGGCGGCGTTCTCCACGCAGAGCGCCTCCGGTCGTGCACCGGGTGTGTACGAGCTCAACACGTCGGGAGAGATCATCGGCGTCGTGTCTGGGACCGAGTCCTCGGGCCCGCGCGCCGCGTGGGAACTGGGCAATGGCAACATCATGTGGACCAACGGCGGCGGCGTGAACATCACCGACGTTTCCACGGGCATCGCCACCGAGGTGTTCGACGGCAGCTCGCAGTTCATCAGCCTGCTGGGCGACACCAGCACCCCTTGCTTCGCCGACTTCGACGGCGACGGCGACCTGACCATCTTCGACTTCCTGGCGTTCCAGAACGCGTTCGACGCGGGCGATGCCGCGGCCGATTGCGATGGCGACGGCAGCCTGACGCTGTTCGACTTCCTCTGCTTCCAGAATGAATTCGACGCCGGCTGCGACTAAGCCAAACAACACCAGAGACTTGCGAGAGTACGGCCGGCTGCATGCTGGCCGTTTTTCGTTGCTCCCAGCAATCCAAACATTCTCCAAAAATGCAGCTCGACAGCAGGCCTCGCTATGGGTATCCTCCCTTTCGGGCCCCAGGAAAGCCCGACACTCACCCCGCGCCCGCTGGTGGCACCACGTGGGCACCCAGGAGGACGAAACCAATGACCACTATTGCAACCACCGTCGACAAGAGCAAGACCGCGGAGTCTCTGAAAGTGGGCAAGCGGCTCGTCGATCTCCTAGACCAGGGCGAGAGCCTGAAGGCGATCGAGGAGCTGTACGCCGACATGGTCAACGTCCATGAGGCGATGGGCCCGAGCGACGCCCCCGACGACCTGCCCGCCGAGGCCCAGGCCGCGCACAAGGAAGGTCTGGTCTCCAAGGCCGACGTGCTCAAGAGCAACCAGTGGTTCCTCGACAACCACGAGATGCACGGCGGCAGCCAGGACGGCCCTTATCCGCTGGGCGACGAGTTCGTTGTGTTTATGCATCTCGATTGCACTCCGAAGGTCGGACCCATGGCCGGCCAGCGCATGGACATGAAGGAAGCCTGCATCTACAAGGTCGACAACGGCAAGATTGTCGAGAGCCGATTCTGCTATTGGATGGAGTTCTGATTCGGCCTTCTTGAGCTGAGAAAGGACAATGACCCACGAAGACTCGCGTGGGTTTTCTGTTGGTGCCTTAGAGCTCTTCTTCGAGCGCTCGCCGATACCGGTCGAGCACCGCCGCACGAGTAATGAGGCCAAGCGGGCGGCGGTGGCCGGTGAGGTCCGGCGGGCCGAGCAACGGCAGGCTGGCGATCTCGTCATCCTCGAATCGCTCGAGCGCGATATCGAGCGTGTCCGTTGTCAGAACGGCGGGAAGGTCGTCACGCATCAGCTCGGCGACGAGCAAGAGCGGGATGGCCTCGCGATCGATGAGCGCCGTTCGCATGTCGCGGCCGGTGACCATGCCGATGAAGTCGCCCTGCGTGTCCACGACCACGAAGTCGGGCACATGGCTATGGGCATGCAGCGTGATGAGCTTGCTGAGCGGGTCGCTGGGATAGACAGGCTCGGGTGGCAGCGGCACAACAGGGACGCTCGTGGCCGAGATCTTGCGCAATATCGCGAGGTCGCCGGTTCGACCGATGCGCAGGCCGGCCTTGCGCAGCGGGTGCGTGTAGATGTTGTCGCGGTCGAGGGCTTGGGCGACTAGCGTGGCGATGACCGCCGCGAGCATGATCGGCAGCAGCACGTACGGATCGCGCGTGAGCTCGAAAAGCATGAGGATCGCCGTCAGCGTCGCGTGCGTGCTTCCCGCGATCACCGCAGCCATGCCCACCAGCGCGTACGCGGCCGGCGAGCCATTCTCGGGCAACAAGCCGAGGCGTTGGAGCGTGATGCCCAGGGCGGCTCCGCCTGCGGCACCGATGAACAGGCTGGGCGCGAACACACCCCCGCTGCCGCCGCTGGCAAGCGTCACGCTCGTGGCCACGGCCTTGAAGAGCACGAGCAACGCGATGAGCCAAATGGCCAGCGGCAACGCCGCCTCGGGGTGCTTCTGTGCACCGAACGCGGCGTCGTAGCTGGCCGGGTCGAGCAACCAGCGGATGGACTCGTAGCCGTTGCTGAAGAAGCTGGGGATCGTGCTCGCCTCGTTGCCACTACCACCTGCGGCCCGCACGAGGAGGATCCATCCGACGCCCAGCGCGCCCAGGAGCACGCCGCCGGTGATCGGCGCCACCAGCCAGTGCAGCTTGAGCCTCGCGTACCCGGCCTCGAACGCGTGCAGCATCCGATTGAACCCGACGGCAAGCAGGCCGCAAAGCAGCCCGAGCACGACGTAGTTTGGCAGCTCCCAGCCCGTGAACTGGACCTTCTGCAGCGCCTCGCTGGCGGCGAAGATGGCCTCGTTCTCGCCGGTGAAGATATGCGTCACCGCCGCGGCGAACACGGCCGATACGACGATGGGTGTGAAGGTCTTGAGCGAAAAATCTCGCAGCAGGATCTCCAGTGCGAAGAACACACCGGCGATGGGCGCGTTGAAGATCGCGCTAATGCCGGCCGCGGCGCCGCAGCCGACCAGCGTCATCATCTGGTCGCGGTTCACACCCAGCCGCTGGGCGACCACCGAACCGGCTGTGGCTCCGATCTGGACGATCGGGCCCTCGGTACCCGCCGAACCACCGCTGGCGACCGTCGCGATGCTTGCGGCGACCTTTGTGAGCCCAACCCGCGCGGGGATGTGCCCGCCCTTCTCGATCAGCGCCCGCATGACCTGGGGCACGCCGTGGCCGCGGGCGTCGCTGGCGAAGAGCCGCACGAGCACGCTCGTCAGCATGAGGCCGATGACCGGCCCAAGAAACAACAGCGAGCTGGACATCGCGGACGAAGTACTCGACCTCATGCAACGCCCAGGCAAAGCCCAGCGTGCCAAGGCCGGTCAGTGCCCCCACGCCCGCGCCGGCGGCCAGCATGAACCAGTCCTTGCGTAGCCGCAGCCGCGAGGTCAGCGTGGAGGCGATATCGGAAGGGCTTTGGGCCATGGGAATCGTCAATATAGCGGGGCTGGGATGCCAGGGGGCCTCATTCCGACCCCAAGAGCGTGGCCACGCCCCAGATCCTGGCCCCTGGCGGATCGCATCTGGTAACGATGCCGCCTCGAAGTCCTCTTTATCGCCCGCGGACAGGGGAGTTCGCGAGCGGCAAACCACCCTCGGGGATGTCAAACATGACCAACGGACGCAACACTTCGATCGGCCTGCTCGCGCTCACCACGTGCGCGGGCATCGCAGTCGCACAAGACACCTATCGCCAGATCCAGGACCTCGAGTCGCCCGCGCCCGCCGTCGGCGATGCGTTCGGAACCGCGGTCGGGCTCTTCGGTGAAGACGCCGCGGTCGCCACGTTCCTGAGCGAGACCGTGTACACCTATGAGAGCGGCCCAGATGGGCAGCTCGTACCCCTGGACACCCTCACCGTGCCCGATCCTGGAGCGTTCGGCGAGTCACTTTCGATCGGTGGCGAGTTCCTCGTCGTCGGCGCACCGGCGACGGACATCACCGACTTCAACCAGGGCGTCGTGTACGTCTACCAACGCACCTCGGGCGGATGGCGCGATCGGGGCTGGCTGACTTCGAGCGACGTGCAGCAGCTCGATAACTTCGGCACGGATGTCGACCTCACCGACGACGGCGAGTACTTCATCGTCGGTGCGAAGTTCGACGACGATGCGGGCACGAGTAGCGGCGGTGTCTACATCTTCGAGCGCAGCGGCTCGTTCTTCTTCGAGGACCAGAAGCTCGTGCCGAGCACGCTCCAGCAGGGCGATCAGCTCGGTCGGGCGGTCGCGATAGACGGTGACATCGCGGTCGTCGGCGCCCCATTCGCCACGCGTCGCGGTGATCGAGTCTTTGAGGGCCGCGTGTGGGTTTATCGCCGAGAAGGCTCGGGCTGGGTCGAGGCCGCCGAGCTCTCGGTTGACGTGCCCGGACGCGACCTGTACTACGGCGTCTCGGTCGATGTGAAGCACGGGTGGATCGCCGTGGGCACCGGGCGCGCCCGCGCATTCGTGTACCGGCCCGAGGGCGACGGTTGGGTGCAGGACGCCGCCGTGCAGCCCGACCCAGGCGGTTCGGGACAATTCGGCACGCAGGTCCACCTTGATCTCTCGGCGGCCAGCGCGGGCGAGGGCGTACGCCTCATCGTCGGCGACCAGACCGCGAGCTTCGACGGGCTGTTCGAGCTCGGCGCGGTGTACGTGTTCGAGCGTGAGCTCGGCCTGAGCGGCGAGATCCTGTGGCCACAGACCCAGCGGCTGGGCATTGAGCGGCCCGACACGAGCGACCGTCTGGGCCTGGGCCTCGCCGTCGACGATGGTCGCGTGCTGGCCGGCGCCCGATTCCGCGACGTGGATGGGCTCTCGAGCGCCGGCACCGCGTTCGTGTTCGAGTCTGGGCAGGCAGGCTGCCGGGTCGACTTCGACGGCGACGATGAGCTGACGATCTTCGACTTCCTGGCCTTCCAGACGGCCTTCGACGCCGGCGATACCGCGGCCGACTTCGATGGCGACGGCCGGCTGACCATCTTCGACTTCCTGGGGTTCCAGAGCGAGTTCGACGAAGGCTGCGAGTAGGCTCCTCAGAGCACGTGCGCAGTCGCTCTCAACGCCGATCGAGTGGCATCCACACGCGATATTGCATGCCTGGGAGTGGATACTCCATCGAAATGCGGTACGCACGAAACTCGTGGATTGTGGTATCGAGCTTCTGAAGCCCAAAGCCGACAAAGTCCCGTACGCGTGGCACAAGCGGGCTGGCGAGCGCTTCCATACCCGGACCTAATCGTCGCAACTCGGCCGAGGAGGCGATCGGGTCGTACTCGCTGAACAACGGCTTGCCATCAGGCGAATGCGCGATTCTAGGTGGAGGTGGCGCCTCGCCATACAACCGGGTCGTGAGCTCGGGCTCGCCCGTGACGAACATGGACTTATGGACCAAGAGATCCATCACGAGCGCGCGAGTCGGCTTGCGAAGTGCCATCGCAAAGTGCTCGTACTCCAGTTCGTCCGTGGCATACCTCGGGCATATCCCACGAACGCGCAACGCGGTCGCAACATCGACCGGCTCACCAAGATCAGGTGAAGCGCTCCCGATCGCGAACATCCAGCCGCGTCCACGTGGCATGACATCAAAGTTGGGCAAGGGATCACTGCTGAATTCGCGCACGACCGCCTTCAGAGGATCGTCATCGTACGGCTCTCCGTCAAGCGTTGACATTGTGAGACCCGGGTAGTCGTTGGCAACCGACGGCAGTCCCGATACGATGTGTCGCGAACCAAGGCGAAGACGCCTGAACCCCAGACGCATTGCGAGCGTGATGGAGTCGCACCAGCCGTCGTTTTGGCCTGGCATATAGATCTCGCACTCGTACGCCGCCTCTAGCGAAGTACCCGCAAGAAAGACGGCTGATCGATGTGCTGCAAGTCTTGCACGCCGCTCACCCCGCGACATTTCTTGCGGAAACCATCCTGCGAGGGTCGCCTCGAGGTCGGCCTTGCCATCGGGGAGAGCGGCAATGATCGCGTCAAGCTCGCGTGCCCGCTCCACCAGCGCGTCGCACAGCGTTGCCGCCACGCCCGCCCGGCGCGCGGATCGGGCAATCATCGAGAGGCCTTGGGCCCCCGGCAGCACCAGCAGGGCTGCGAGCGGGTCCTCCGTTTGGGCAGCCCGTATCGCCTTGCTGGCGAGAGACTTATCCAGTTTCAGCCGAGCAGTCAGTGCGGTGGAGCGCCCAGCGTGCCCCGCCAGGCTCTCGGCCTGTTCGAGCAACTGACGCAGGACCTGTACAACGGCCGCCGCACCCTGAGACAGGCCGCCGATGAAATGGCTGTCGCCCGTCTCCAAGGGCCTCGATGTGGGGGCAGTCTTCGCGGTCCGAACGGTCATCAGTCATCATACGATGGGGACTGCAGGACCGTTGCAGAGTACTCTTTGAAAGATCTTTGAGAGAATTGCATCCGCCGCTACACTCTTTGCGAAAAAGGATCGAGCAACACGACCCAAGCCACCAGGCCGCGCACCGCCGCTCGACCGGATCCGCGACTCGTGAATGCGGATTCGAACCCCCGCCCAGCGGGCGGCCCAATCAATCAAGGAGATCAGAATGACCCCTACATTCCAACCACGAATCGTGGTTGCCGCCAGCTTGGCCCTCCCCGTTGCCGCAATGGCGCAAGACGCTCGCTTCTTCGCGCTCGGCAACGTTGATGGCGAGCCAGGATGTAATGACAATGGGTGCTATCTCAGCGATGCCCCGCGAGTCAGCGCCGATGGCCGAGTGGTGTATGGCGCCAGCTTCATCGAGGGATTCTGGTCTGCGGTGCCGAATGTGCCATTTCGATGGACAATCGGTGCCGGAATCGAGGCCATCGGTCCCGAGTTCGGTCCGGGGCGACTAATCCAATCGGTGAACTCCGATGGCTCGCGAGTGCTTGGACAGACGTGGCAGTGGACGGCAATCGACGGCTTCGAGGACATTTCTGCAAGACTGCCGGCCTTTGGGACGGGAATCGTCGGCGCATCCGCCGACACCGGCACAGTGGTGTACCTCGAAGGCCTCATTGTCGATGAGCGCCCGTTTGTGCTCGAGCTCGACTCAAGCGATCCCCCTCGGGAACTCATCACTCCCGATATCGGACAGGAGCGTACGGGCCTGGACTTCGCGGTCAGCCGCGATGGCTCTACCGTGGGCGGCCGACTCGAACTTCCCGACTTCAAGGCCACACCCGCGATCTGGCCTCTTGATGGCGACTTCTTCCTTCCCGGAGACCTTGACCCGGGCGAGCGTTCGGGCGGAGTTGTAGACTTCTCCGACGATGGCTCCGTGGCAGTCGGATTCAGCCGTCAGAGCGGCTTCGGCTGGGCTGGATTCCGCTGGACTGCCGACACGGGCATCGTGTCTCTGGCCGAAACCAGCGACCAGGAGACTTTTAGCCCGGCGCGTGCCGTGAACGCTGATGGCTCGATCATCGTCGGCCAGACACGCACGTTCGGCACCGGGAGCGGCGATGCGTACCTGTGGACTGAGGACCTTGGCCTCACGATCCTGCAAGACTATCTCATCGCGGAGTTCGGCCTTGGTTCCGATCTTGCGGGGTGGTCGCTCGAAGAAGCTACTGATGTATCGGCCGATGGACGCGTCATTGTCGGCAACGGCTTAAACCCAGACGGAATCCTCGAGGCATGGGTCGTTGTACTGCCAGGCTCATGCCGCGCCGACTTCGACGGCGACGGCGAGCTGACGATCTTCGACTTCCTGGCCTTCCAGACGGCCTTCGACGCCGGCGATACCGCGGCCGACTTCGATGGCGACGGCCGGCTGACCATCTTCGACTTCCTGGCCTTCCAGAGCGAGTTCGACGAGGGCTGTGTCTAGCCACAGACGATCTTGACAATCGATCGCGTACTTGAGTACCGCTCGGTGGGCAGCACGCTCGCCGAGCGATTCGCGTTCTGGACTCTCGTCCTGATCGCTCGAGCACGACCGACATGCACGATTCGTGCTCGAAGCGGCTGGAGCGCACGAGTCGCCGCAACTGCCGACTCGTGGATGCTTATCGCCTGGGTACGAGTACACGCCCCGGAATCCCAGGAGGCCGACATGACCAAGCGCCCAGCCCGTTGCACTTACTTACAATCCGTCCCGGTGATTGCCGCGCTCGCCGTCGCTTGTACAACGGCAACGGCCCAGCGCGGCTTAGTCTTCTCGGGGGGGTGCGGTTCGAGGTTCGCGACCGATCGCCTGTACGAGGTCGATCTGCGGACCGGGACCATGACCGACCTGGGCGAATGGGTCGAGTGCGACGTCGAGGCGCTCGAATTCGTCGGCGATCGGCTCATCGCGTCCAGTGAGACCTCGGCGGCGACACCTGGCGGCTTCTTCGACTTTTCGGAGTCTCCGGGCGTCCCGATCGGCTCGCCCGCCAGACGCAGCGGCGTCGATCACGACCTGGCCGTCGACCCGACGACGGGCATCCTGTACGCGTTGCACGGTGCCGAACTCTCCGATCCGTCGGCATCCTGGCTGTACACCATCTCGCTGGATACGTGGCTGCCGTCGCTGTTGGGCAGCGACCGCTCGGCGTTCGCGGACAGCATCGCCATCAACCGCCGCGGCGAGGCGTACGCGGTCGATTCGGTGTTCCTGCAGCGGCTGTACGCGGTCGATCTCCAGACGGGCGACCTGTCGCTGATCGCCCCGATGGACATCCCCTTCTGCTGCGGCGTGACCGGCCTGAACGCGGCGATCGACTTCGACGACCAGGACGACGACCTGCTGTGGATGGTCATTGGGGGCTTCGGCTCAAACTTCAGCCGCGTGTTCACGATCGACGTTACGACCGGCGAGACCACGTTCATCGCCAACCTCGACCCGGTGCTGCCGGGCCGCAACGGCTTCGACGTCGACTCGCTGGCGATCATCCCCACGCCGCCGTGCGTGGCGGACTTCGACCGCGACGGCTCGCTGACGGTGTTCGACTTCCTGGCCTTCCAGACCGCCTTCGACGCGGGCATCACCTCGGCAGACCTCGACGAAGACGGCCAACTGACCATTTTCGACTTCCTGGCGTTCCAGACGGCCTTCGACGCGGGATGCCCGTAGCGGCAGCCGGCCGACACCGTGGGCCAGAAGCACTAGACTGGCACGCTGCGTGGCGCTCACGCGGCGTGTTTTTTGTTGTTTCTGACCCGCCAGCGATCCGAACCGCCAGACCGCCTTGAAGGACCCCCATGGCCGACCACCCGACCAGCCCCCACTACCCAATCGACGAGACCCACGACCCGAGCCTGGAGAGCTGGGTCGAGAGCGCCAACGACCCGGGGACGGACTTTCCGATCCAGAATCTGCCGCTGTGTCGCTTCGCACCGCCCGGCGAGTGGGGCTTGTCCGACCATCTCGGCGTCAGGATCGGCGATCACGTTCTTGATCTGTCCGATGTCGCCTACACGGTCGCGATCCACTCGGACTCTGGCGGGCCAGCCGAAGCCGAGATCTACGAGGGCGAGAACGAATCACAACTCCTCGAAGAGTGGTCGGGGCCATTGGGCCGCAGGATTCGCAAGCGTGTCCAAGAGCTGCTTGGTACGTCGATCGATGCCGAGACTCGCAAGAAGCTTGAGTCTCATCTTCACGACGCATCGGAGTGTGAGTTCGCGCCTCCGGCGACCATCCACGACTATACCGACTTCTACGCCTCCCTCTACCACGCCACCAGCGTCGGCAGCATGTTCCGCCCCGACAACCCGCTGCTGCCCAACTACAAGCACATCCCCATCGGCTACCACGGCCGGGCGTCGAGCGTCGTCGCCAGCGGCACCGATATCCGCCGGCCCGTCGGCCAGCAAGCGCCAGCCGAAGACGGTGGTGCGCCGAGCTTCGGGCCTTGCAAGCTGTTCGACTACGAGCTGGAAATGGGCTTCGTCGTCGGCCGCGGCAACGAGCTCGGCGAGACGATCGACATCGCCGACGCCGAGAAGCACATGCTGGGGCTGTGCCTGGTCAACGACTGGTCGGCCCGCGACCTACAGAAGTGGGAGTACCAGCCGCTGGGCCCGTTCCTGGCCAAGAGCTTCGCGACGACGGTGAGCCCGTACATCGTGACGATGGAAGCGCTCGCACCATTCCGGACCGCAGCCTTCACGCGCGACGCCGGCGATCCGTCGCCGCTGCCATACCTGACCAGCGAGGCCAACAGCTCCGCTGGGGGTTTCGACATCACGCTGGAGGTCTACCTCGCCAGCGAGCAGATGCGCACGAAGGGCATGGACCCGCTGAAGATCAGCAGCGGCAACTTCAGGGACATGTACTGGACGCTCGCCCAGATGCTGACCCACCACAGCAGCAACGGCTGCAACATGCAGCCGGGTGATTTGCTTGCATCAGGAACGGTTTCCGGTAAAGACAAGTCCAGCCGCGGCTGCCTGCTCGAGCTCACCTGGAACGGCGACGCCTTCGCCAGCCCGCCCAAACTCGTGCCTGGCACCGACCGCACACCCATCACCCTGCCCACCGGCGAAGAACGCAAGTTCCTGGCCGACGGAGACGAGGTCATCATCAAGGGCTTCTGCGAGCGTGAGGGCTTCCGACGCATCGGCTTCGGCGAGTGCCGGGGCATCGTGACGCCCGCGCGGACGGTGTAATCGCCGGCTGATCGGATCCGGTTTCCTGGGAATCCCCTCGCCGATGCAACCCGTCATGGATCCCGACGGATCAGTCTCAAGAGCGATTCTGGTGTCGGGCGCGATCCGTCTCGCCGCGCTTGTCGCTCGATTCGACCGAACTCGAGACCGAACTCAAGGGGGCAAACGATGCACATCGCCGGTTCGACGCGGATCTCTACACGCGGGACGCCAACGGCCTGCGGGCTGATGGGCGTGGTGCTCGGCCAAATGCTCGGCCTGGGCGCGATCGCGCTCGCCGCCCATGAGGCACACGGACAGGCCTGCTCGTTCGAGCAGGAGATCATCGAATTCGGTGGCCCGGGACTCTCGAAGACCGCGCCGGCGGCCATCTTCGACGACGGTGACGGCCCGGCCCTCTACACGGTTGCAACCTTCGAGGAGGTGATCTGCGCCTGTGATTCGCACCTGCTGCGATTCGATGGCGAGCGGTGGATCTCCGTTGGCGCGTTTGCAGCGCCCACAAGCACCACCGGGCCCGTGCTTGACATGCAGGTGTTCGATCTGGGCGACGGTCCGGCGTTGTACATCGGCGGGCGGTTCGACCGGGCGGGCGGGGTAGCCGCGCGCAACATCGTTCGGTACGACCGGGACGGATTCAGCTCGCTTGGCATCGGCATCGGCAGCCCCGGCGGATCGGATGGCTCGGTGCATTCGCTCGAGCGCTTCGACGACGGCTCGGGGCCGGCGCTCATCGCGGGCGGCACGTTCCAGGATGCGGGCGGCGTCGCGGTCAACAACGTCGCCCGATGGGACGGCTCGGGTTGGTCCGCGCTCGGACCGGGTGTCGGCTTCACCAGCACCACCGTCACGGACTTGACGGTCTTCGACGACGGCTCGGGGCCGGCCATCTTTGCCGCGGGGCGTATCAGGCTTTCGGCCCGGGACTGGCTCGCGGCTCGCTTCGACGGCTCGAGGTGGACGCTCGTCGGACCGCCGAACTCGAGACAGTTCCAGCGCGCCGAGGCGATCGAGGTCTTCGACGACAGCACGGGGCCGGCGGTCTACGTTGGCGGCAACTTCACGCAGGTCGGCTCGGGTGGCGACGCGTCGTTCATCGCCCGGCTCGAAGACAATGACTGGGTCGGGATCGGTGATGGCCTGGATGGCGTGGTGACCGACCTTGTGTCGGCCGAGCAGCCCGAGGACGGCATGTATGTCGCCGGCGAGTTTGCGACGGCCTCTTCCGGTGGTGCCGCGCTCAACGGCGTGGCACTCTGGGATGGCGAACGGCTTGAGCCGCTGGCCGCCGGCTTGGATGCCGGCGTGGAACAGGTGATTGTGGGTGACATCGGCGCCGGGACACAGCTGATCGCCCTTGGTGACTTCGAGAGCGAGGCACAGGAAGGCGGCATCGCCACTCCGGGCATCGCCCGCTGGGATGGTGCCGCATGGGCTCCGCTCGCGACGCCCGCGCCAAGCGAGGTGCGGGCTCTGGCCGTCATCGATGGCGCCGCCGGCCCGGAGGTGTACGTCGGCGGTACGTTTACCGCCACGCCCTTCGGACCCGCCCAGGGCATCGCCCGATTTGCAGATGGTCGATTCGAACCACTCGGAACCGCATGGTCGGGCGGCGTGAATGCCATCGAGGCGTTCGATGACGGCTCCAGCCACGCGACCTACGCGGCCGGCGCCGCCGGCACGATCAACCTTGTTGGCCGCTGGGACGGTTCGCGGTGGCTCCCCGTTGGCGATGCGTTCGACGCGCCCGTACGCGCCCTGCGTTCCTTCGAGGACACAACCGGACCGGCGCTGTTCGCGGGCGGCGAGTTCGGCCGCGTGGGATCGGCACCAGCATCTGCCGTTGCCCGCTTCGACGGCGCCACATGGAGCGCGGTTCCGGGATTGACCGGCACGGTGCAGGCCTTGGCCGTGTTCGACGATGGATTTGGTGGAGCGCTCTACGCCGGCGGCACGCTGACGGACATTGATGGCATGGGCCCCGGCGCGGTCGCCCGCTGGGACGGCGTATCGTGGACGCGCGTGGCCGTCGACGGCGCGCCCGCGTTCGCGGGCAGCGTGCTCGACCTCGGGGTGGCCCGGATCGCCGGTGATGACGTGTTGGTGGCGGGCGGTGCGTTCGCCCGCAGCGGCACGGTTGCCGCTGAGAACATCGCGGTGTGGGACGGAGTGTCGTGGTCGTCGATCGGCTCCGGCCTGCCCGGCCGCGTGACGGCGCTCGCTCCGTTCATCGAGGAAGGCCTCCCGCTGGCGGCAGCGTACGAGATCCCGGCGATCGGGCGCTCCACATCCAGCGTGCAAACGTGGGACGGCAGGCAGTGGCGGGAACGGACCGGTTCGGACGGTCCGGTGCTGGCGATGGCGCGGCTGGAGAGCCCCACCGAACTTTCCACCTACTACGGCGGCGGCTTTGTCGACACCGGCTCGATCGCGAGCGCCACGCTCGGCAGGCTCGTGTGCGGCACGTGCGAGGCGGACCTCGACGGCGACGGCATGCTCACGTTCTTCGACTTCCTCGTATTCCAGTCCCTGTTCGATCAGAGGGATCCGAGGGCCGACCTCGACGGTGACGGGAGCTTCACGATCCTCGATTTCTTGGTGTTCCAGACCTTCTTCGACGACGGCTGCCCGTAGCCATCTGGCTGCACGCGCGAGAAGCGGAGCAGCGGTGCAAGAGAGTGGATCGTCTCGAGGACCCTACCGCCGCACGGTCGCGGCTTACGGCAAGCTCTCGTAGAACGCGTCGAGATCCGCCTTCATCTTCTCCAGCGAGGGCTGGTGCACGTACATCATGTGGCCGGCGGGGTAGTACGCCAGGTCGATGCGGTCGCGGTAGCCGGGGTCGAGCTTCATGCGATTGAGCGTGGTCTCGGCGGCGAAGAACGGCGTGGCCAGGTCGTGGTGGCCCATCGCGACGTACACACGCGCGTGCGGCTGGCGGTGCATGGCGTCCCGCAGGCGGTCGGCCACGCTGACGTAGCGATCACGGCCAGCGCTGCCGTAATCCCACGGCCACACGCTGGTGAGGATCTCGTAGGGCAGGTCGCTCTCGTACCGCAGCTCCTCACGGATGTACGCATTGAGCGCCTCGGTGTAGTTGCTACGGATGGCCTCGTAGCTGGCGTCGTAGGTGTACCGCTCGCCGACGTGATCGCCGTCGATGCCGATGAATCGGGCGTCCAGGCGGCCGACCGTCTGGTTGCGGTGTCGGAGCAGCTCCTTGCTGAACCTCCCCTGCGTGAGGCGAAGGCCCGCGTCCTCGAGGTACTGCGGGTCAATACCGGTCATCTCGCTGAGCGTGGTACGAACGCTGTTGCGCTCGGCGGCGGACAGGGCCGCGCCTCTGAGAAGCGCTGGCAGATACTCGTCAAGCGCAAAACGCCGGGCCTCCGTGATCGCTTCATCGACCGGGCGGCTCTGCCACTTCTCGGGTAGTGCGTTGTGGTAGTGGGCGGTGGCGGTATAGCTGGGCAGGAACATCGGGAAGGGCAGGTCGTTGCCCTCACCGAAACGGATGGTCTGGAACTCGAGCACGGGGCTGACAAGCAGCACGCCCGTGGTCGCGATGCCGTGGCGGCTATGCAGTCGCTGCATGAGGCCGGCAGCCCGCGTCGTGCCATAGCTCTCGCCCGCGATGATCTTCGGGCTGCTCCACCGCTCCTCTCGTGTGAGATAGAGGCGGATGAAGTCGGCGACAGCGTCGAGGTCGCTCTCCAGGCCGTGGAACTCCTTCTCGCTCGTGTCGCCCTCGGCCCGCGAGTATCCGGTCGAGACCGGATCGATGAAAACGAAGTCGCTCTTGTCCAGCAGGCTGTGGGCGTTGGGAATCACGGTGTACGGCGGCGCGCCGGGGTTGCCCACCTCGTCGACGTACTGGACGCGACGCGGGCCGAAGATGCCAAGGTGCAGCCACACGCTGCTGGAGCCCGGGCCTCCGTTGAAGCTGAACGTGATGGGCCGCTCGGTCGCGGCCGGGAAGCGAGCGCTGTCCATGCCGCCGTCGATCTTGCGATAGGCCATGTAGAACAGCTTGGCCCGCGGCTCGCCCTCATCGTCGACGAGCGTCAGGGTGTCGGCCGTTGCCTCGTAGTTGATGGTCTGGCCGTTGATCTCAACGCTGTGCCGCGTGACGCTGGGCGCATCGGGGTATCGCTGGAACGCGGACCGGGGGGTCTGGGATCCTGCTTCCATGTCTTGGGCCGGCGTGAGGCCCGGGAACATGAGGAGCGTGGCCGAGAGAACCGCGACGACGGTGGGCACTTTCAAGTTCATGGGAGAGGATATGGCCTATGCCCCGCACCATTTGCGGGACGCCTTGAAGCCCCGCTCGCTGCCCAGCAGGAACCAAGACCGATCGTGGTAAAAGCCCTGCACGAGCTGGTGAGCCCTATGGCATCGATCGCGGTCCTTCAGGCGGTGAAAGACACCCGCGAATGTACCGGCGGCGACGGGCGTCAGCGCGTCGCCGTGGAACCCTGGCCTGCCAATGCCCCGGTCAAAAGAGTCGGCGATCTCCGTGGCGACCTCTGGTTGCCTCCAGTGGGCATTGCTCGCCCCAACAGACTCGAAGAGTGTCCGCTCGAGGTGAGCCATGGGGATCAGGACGCCGAGGTTTTCCCGGCCAGGCTTGGCGAGGTTTGGTGATCGCGCCAGTTGGAACATCTGCTCGTGGCTCCCGCACCACTTGTCGCAACACATCGACAGCAGGTTGGTGTAGCCGTAGAAGTGTGTGGGATCGACCTTGCGGATCTTCGCCATGCGGCCCATCGCAACATCGGTGGAGCGCCCCATGCCGCAATCCACAACGACCAGGCTGGCATGGGTCATCGGCTCGTCAGGAGCCAGTTGCAACGCGTGTTCGAGGATCTCTTCTGCGAGGTAGAGGTACTCGGCAAAGCCCTGCCACTGGTCCTTTCGGACATCGTTCGCCCGTGCGCCGCTACGGGCCCGCCACGCAAGCCGGACAGCCTGCAACCCGGCGACGACGTGCGCGTTGGGATCGTCGGGGTGCTCCTGTGCCCAACGCGTGATGATCTCGTGGCGCGGAGTGTCGCGCGCCACGACCTCGATGCAGAGCTGCCGCGAAGCGGAGTCGGTCTCGCTGGCCAGGTAGCGACGGAGCGCTTGATAGCTGCCATTGTTCTGGAGGTCGTCCAGTGATTCGATCGTGGGATCATGCCCCACCGCATCAGACAAAGTGGATTCGTACCGAATCGGATCGCCGAGAAGCCGCAGGACGAGCTTCAGTAACATGGGATCACCGGTTGGCGATGTCCGTGTACGCCACGCCGTGCGGGCCCACGTAGTTCGTCGTCGGACGGAACAAGCGGTTGTCCTCGAGCTGCTCGATAACGTGGCCGCTCCAGCCGGCCAGGCGGCTGAGGGCGAACATCGGGGTGAAGAGGTCGAGCTTCAGGCCGATGCAGTGGTACGTGGTGGCGCTGTAGAAATCGACGTTGGGGTAGATGCCCTTCTTGGCAACCTCGCGCTCCATGACCACCTCGATGGCGTGGCTCTTGTCATAGAGGTCCATGTTGCCCGTGTCCTCGGCAAGCTGCTTGGCGAGGGTCTGCAGCTCGCTCGCGCGCGGGTCCTTGGACTTGTACACCCGGTGGCCAAAGCCCATGATGCGGTCCTTGTTGGCCAGCTTGTCCTGGACGTACTTCTCGGCTGCTTCGACCGAATCCAGCTCGTTGAGCATGACCATGACCCCCTCGTTAGCGCCGCCGTGCAGCGGGCCGCGGAGGCTACCGATGGCCGCCGTCATCGCGCTGTACAAGTCGCTCAGCGTCGAGATGACCACACGGGCGGTGAACGTCGAGTTGTTCAGCCCGTGGTCGGCATGGGTGATCATGCAGATGTCGAACGCGCGGGTCATGGCGTCGGTCGGCTTCTCGCCGTTGAGCATGTACAGGAAGTTCGCGCTGAAGCCCAAGGACTTGTCGGGGGCGACGAACGCCTCACCGCGGCGGTGGCGGTCGAACGCGGCCACGATCGCCGGCGTCGCGGCCAGGATCTTCAGGGCCTTCTCGCGGGCCGCGGGCACGTCGTTCGCGTTCGGGTTGTCGTCGAAGAGCGACAACGCGCTCACCAGCGATCGCAACGCGTGCATCGGCTGGGCGTCCTTGGGCATGCCCTTGACCATGTCGAGCACGCCCTGGGGCGGGTCGTAGTTGGCGCGGAGATCCTTCGTGAAGGCGTCCAGCTCGGCCTGCGTCGGCAGCTTCTTGTTCCACAGGAGGTAGACGGTCTCCTCAAAGGTCGAGGAGCTGGCAAGGTCGCCGATGGCGATGCCCACGTACTCGAGGACGCCCTGCTGACCATCGATGAAGGACATCTGCGTCTCGGCGGCGACGACGCCTTCCAGGCCTTTACTGAACTCGGGCATCTTCTACGTTCCTCCTGCGACAAAAAAGCGGCTCGGGCGCTCCGGCCAGCGGTGTTTTTGGAGTGCAGTTTAGCCGGCCAATTCGCCCCAGGACGCCGGCTCGGGCCCGTCCGGGGGCCAACCGCGGCACCGCCCACAAACCGGGCTCCCACGGGCCCTTGCGGGTACCATCGGCCGTGCTGATCCCCCTGGGCACGGACCGTCCGCTCCGCCGAACGCCGGTGGTGACCTACGCGTTGCTGACGCTGAACGTTCTCGCGTATCTGGCCCAGTTGATCGCCACCAAGAACCTCCCGAACGAAACGCTGGGCCCGGTCGACATGTTCGTCCTCGACCCCGGCAACAGCGGCTGGTGGACGTGGCTCACCTACGCCTTCCTCCACGGCGGGCCCATGCACCTGCTGGGCAACATGCTGTTCTTCTGGGTGTTCGCCCAAGCGGTCGAAGATCGGCTCGGGCACTTCGGATTCGCGGCGTTCTACCTCGTTGGTGCCGTCGCGACGGCCCTGGCCCACGCCCTCTTCCGGGACGCGTCTGTCGTCGGAGCATCGGGAGCCGTCGCCTGCTGCACCGGCGCGTACCTCGTCATGTTCCCGCGCGCGGGCGTTCGCGTGCTCCTGTTCTTCATCCTCATCGGGATCTTCGTGCTCCCCGCCTGGGTGTTCATCGCGCTGGCCATCGCCAAGGACCTGTTCCTGTTTGGCGCGGGCAGCGGCCGGATCGCTGTGGAAGCCCACCTCGCCGGGTACGCCTACGGCTTCGCGGTCGGCTTCACGCTCATCGCCACCGGGCTCGTGCAGCGCGAGCCGTACGACCTGTTCACCACGATCAACCAGAGGCGGCGACGCGGCCAGATCCGAAGCGCCGTACGCAGCGCAGGGCTCGACAACCCGATGGCCGCCAAGCCCGAGCGAGGCGCCAGGCGAGAGAAGAAGCCAACACCGGAAGAAGCCGCGGCGCAGCTCGCCCAGAGCATCAAACGCGCAATCGGCGATCGACGACTTGGGTCGGCGGCCTCGATGTACCGCCGGCTCACGAGCGAGCATGCTGAGCATGCCCGCCCGTTCGATCGAAACACGCAGCTCGACCTGGCAAACGCGATGTACCAGAAGTCCGAGCACACGCTGGCAGCGCGGGCCTACCAGGGGTTCCTCGATGCCCACGGCGATGACAGAGAGGCCCCAATGGTGCGCGTTCTCCTCGCTCGGATCCTCATCGAAGAGGCCGGCGATCGCAGGCACGCCGAGAAACTTCTCCGAGAAGCACTGCGAGATCTCGACGACCCCCAGCTGCGCACCGTGGCCGAAGAACAACTGGACGCCCTCTCGGCGGAGCGATCGTGATGCCACGGACCAGGATCATGCTCAACGGCATCCGTGATGCGAAGACGGCCGAGGCCGCCGAGACCGCCGGTGTCGACGCCGTGGGCTTCGACTTCCGCCCAGGCTCGCCCAGGCACATCGATCCATACGCCGCCTCGGACATCCTTGCGGCCCTCCCGCCGCTCGTCTCAGCCGTCGCGATCTACGCCGATCCAACGCTGGACGACTTCCTCGACGCCGAGGCGGTCTGCCCGGCACCCTTCACGCAGCTGGCGGGCGACGAGAAGGACAACCTCGTGCGCCGCATCGGCCCCGATGTGCTCAAATCGGTCGCGCTCGACCATGCCGACCTCGACGGCCAGCTTCGCCACTGGTCGGACATCGAAGAAGTCTGCGCCGTGGTGCTCGAAGCCCCACGGGGCTTCGACTGGGCCGAGCCACCACCATCGCTCGCACGCTCGATCACGCTGACCCCGATGAGGGTCGTGCTCTCCGGCGGGCTCAACGCCTCGAACGTCGGCCACGCCACCCGCATGTGCCGCCCGTGGGGCGTCGCGCTCTCGCTCGAAGACAACGAGAGCCAAGAGATCGCCGAATTTTGCGAAGCCGTTCGGCGAGCCGACGCCACGGAATAAGGCTGAGCGGGCCATCCTTCATCCCAATCCAAATAAGCGATTCGCTCAAAGGAGGCCCGCCATGTCCATCCCATTCCAGATCGAAGGCAAGACCGCACTCGTGACCGGCGCCAACCGCGGCATCGGCAAGTCCATCACCGAGGCGTTGCTCAACGCCGGAGCCACCAAGGTCTACGCCGCCGTCCGCAACACCGACAGCGCCCAGCCACTCGTCGACGAGTTCGGCGACCGCGTCGTGCCGATCGCCTTCGACCTCACCAAGCCCGAGAGCATCACCGCGGCCGCCCAGACCGCGTCGGACGTCGACGTCGTAATCAACAACGGCGGCGTGCTGGGCCAGGCTACCGTGCTTTCTGAGTCCGCGTTCGAGACCCTCGCGTACGAGATGGACGTCAACGTCTACGGCCTGCTCCGCACGGCCCAGGCCTTCGCTCCGGTGCTCAAGTCTCGCGGGGGCGGCGCGCTCGTCCAGCTGAACTCGGTTGCCTCGCTGAAGACCTTCCCAGACTTCGCGACCTACTGCGCATCCAAGGCCGCGTCGTACGCGATCACCCAGGGCCTGCGCACGCAGCTCGCCGAGCAGAACACCGGCGTGTTCAGCGTGCACCCCGGGCCAATCCAGACCGACATGGCGAGCAGCGCAGGCTTCGACGACATCGCCGAGCCCGCCAGCCTTGTCGCCGACGCCATCCTGGAGGCATTCAAGACCGGCGACTTCAACGTCTGGCCCGACACCATCGCCAAGCAGATCGGCGAGGCGTACCAAGGCTTCGCGGAGAACGTTGTCACCGCCGAGATGGCCGAGGCCTAAGGCCTACGCCCCGATCAGCTTGGCGTAGACAGAGCGGGCCTCCGCCGGATCTTCAGTTCCCGCGATGATCGCCCGTCCGTCGGGAAAGACGGTCAGGGCGTATTGCCGATCGCCCTCGCTCGCCTCGGCCTTCAACAACGGGCCGACACGACGCGTAGGCCCGTGTGCCGCCAGCCGTTCGCTTAGTTCATCGAACGCTACACCGGCCGAAACCGCGGGCGTGACCTGCACGGCGTCGCGGCCGCACAACGGCTGCGCCAGGCTCGCCATCGCGCCATCGAGGAAATCGAACCTGCGTTGGCCGCAGCACCGACACGCCGAGCGATCGCCGGCGAGATCGTCGAGCTTCAGTCGGCGGCGCGTGTTGTGCAGCAGATCGAAGTCGAGCATCGTCCCGCTCAGGAGATCTAAACGACCGAGCAGCACCTTGATCGCATCGGCGGCCTGCTGCGCGGCAACGATCGCGACCGCGGGTCCGAACACGCCCGCGGTATCGCACGTCGGGACGCTCCCCGCCGGCGGCGGCTCAGGTAAAACACAACGCAAGCAAGGTGTGGAGTGCTCGCCCTCGCCGGGCACAAAGGTCGCCGCCATGCCTCGACCCGCGATCACTCCGCCGTAGGCGTACGGGATCCCGAGCTTCACCGACAGGTCATTGAGCAGGAAACGCGTCTCGAAGTTATCGGTGCCGTCGAGGATGACATCGCACCCAGCAGCCAGCCCCTCGGCGTTCTCGGGCGAGAAGTCGGCCGCTTCGGGTTCGATCGTGATCGAACTGTTGACCGCGCCGAGCCGGGCCGCCGCGGCGTGCGCCTTGGCATGACCAATATCGGCTTCCGAATACAACGTCTGCCGCTGGAGGTTCGTGCGTTCGACGACGTCACGATCGACGATGCGGACGTGCCCCCCGCCGGCACGCGCGAGCAGGTCCGCCTGTGCGCATCCAAGGGCGCCACAGCCGACGATCAATGCTCTCAATTCGCCGAGCCGCCGCTGCCCGGCCTCCCCCACTTCGGGCAACAGCTGCTGGCGGTGGTACCGATCGGGCTGCACATCCATAGGACACGATACGCGCACAAAAAAGCCGCGAACGTGTTCGCGGCCATTGACGGGGGACAGTTGTGGTTCGCGACTTACGCGAAGTGGGCAAACGCCTTGTTGGCGTCGGCCATGCGGTGGGTCTGATCGCGAATGGTCATCGCCTTGCCCTCGCCGCGAGCCGCATTGTACAGCTCATCCGCGAGGCGACCGGCCATCGGGCGGCCCTTCTCGCCGCGGGCGCTGGTGATGATCCAGCGGAACGCCAGGCTCTGCTGGCGGCGGCCCTTCACCTGCTGGGGCACCTGGTAGTTCGCACCACCGATGCGCTTCGAGCGGACCTCGACGTACGGCTTCACGTTGTCGATCGCCATGAGGAACAACGCCAGCGAGTTCTCGGGGGCGTCGGGGTTGTTTTCCTTCTTGAGCTTCTCGTCGATGAGGTCGAGCGCGTCGTACACCACGCGGGTGGCGCGCGTCTTCTTGCCGTCGCGCATCACACAGTTGATGAACTTGGCGAGGGTGATGTCGTTGTAGCGGGAGTCGGGACGCAGTTGGTCTTCCGACGCGGTGATCCTACCGGCCATGGAAATCTCCTTCGGCTCATCCGCCGGCGTTCAATGCCGGCCGTGTTCACCCCGCCAGTTTCAGGCCCAGGCGGGATTACTTGCCATGTCGATCAGTCAACTCACCGATGCGGTGAGGTAAGTCTTACTTGCCCTTCTTGGTGCCGTACTTCGAGCGGCCCTGCTTGCGACCGTCGACACCGAGGCTGTCCTGCGCACCACGCACGACGTGGTAGCGAACACCGGGAAGGTCGGGCACGCGGCCACCACGCACGAGCACGATCGAGTGCTCCTGCAGGTTGTGGCCCTCACCGCCGATGTACGCCGTGACCTCGCGGCCGTTGCTCAGGCGAACACGAGCCACCTTGCGAAGCGCCGAGTTGGGCTTCTTGGGCGTCATCGTCTTCACGCTCAGGCACACGCCACGACGCTGCGGGCACCCTTCGATGTCACGCACCTTGGACTTCACCTTCGGCGTGCGGCGGGGGCTGCGGCAGAGCTGGTTGATGGTGGGCATAAGCGGCAGATATCCTGCTGGGCTGCCCGAAACCAAGGCGGCTTCGGGACATATGAAACTCGAAAAACGCCCGCCGAGATCGCTCTGGCGGGCCACGAGTATAGGGCTGACAGCCGCCCTGGGTCTACCGTCAGGGCATGACCACGCAGCCCGATCCTCACGCTCCAGATATGTCCCTCCGGGCTTTCCAGCAGCTCATCCGCGAGCGATACCACGCCACCGACAGTGCGCGGGGAGTCCCAGGGACGTTCATGTGGCTCATCGAGGAGGTTGGCGAGCTGGCCACCTCGCTCCAGGACTGCGCACCCGATCGGAACCCGAGCCAAGCCGACCTGGACAACTTGGAAGAAGAGTTCGCAGACGTCCTGGCCTGGCTCACCACCCTTGCCAACATCGCCGGGGTCGACCTGGCCGCAGCCGTGAGCAAGTACACAGATCCCAACCGGGTCGAGGGCGTGAAGCACTAACCGGGCCCCCGCCTTCGCGGTCTCCAAATTCGCGGTTTCCAAAAACGAACAAGCCCGGGCTCGAGGCCCGGGCTTGCCTTGTCCTCTCCTATCCAATCCTGTGAGCTCAGCCGGCGCTGCGTGCGCGAGCGGCTGCGGCCATCGCGCGGGCGCGGGCCCGCTCGGGGCTGAGCGGCTCGCCCGTTCGTGTGCGGTTCTCGCGGAAGAACCGGCTCGGACGCTCGTCGGTCAGCTGGGCGTTGAGGCGCGTCATCGCTTCGTCCACGATCTGGCGGACACGCTCGCGGCTCAGCCCGACGCGCTCGGCGACCTGCTTGAGCGTCAGCGGGTCCTGGCCGTCCAGGCCGAACCGTGCGTTGAGGATCGCCGCCTCGCGGTCGTCAATGGTCTCCATCAGGCGACGCAGGGTCGACATCTCGTCGGCCTGCAGTGGCACCTCGCCGGGCGGGGCGTACCGATCGTCGGCGACTACCTCGGACAGGCCCGGCGTGTTCTCGTCGCCCGAAGCCGGCTGGGTCTGCGCACGAGTCGCACGGATCGCACGGCGGATCGCACGGACCTTCTTGACCGGGAGCTCCATCGCGGCGGCGACCTGCTCGACCGAAGGCGGGAAGCCCGTCTCGTTCTCGAGATCGCGGGACACCTGACGCATGCGGGCGATCAGTTCGACCATGTAGGCCGGGACGTGGATCGGCCGCGAGGCGTTGATCAGGGCGCGCTTGATGGCCTGCTTGATCCACCACGATGCGTACGTGCTGAAGCGGGCGCCCTGGTCGGGGTCGAAACCCTCGACGGCGCGCATCAGCCCGATGTTGCCCTCCTCGATGAGGTCGGACAGCACGAGGCCGCGGTTGGCAAAGTTCTTGGCGATGGCGACAACCAGGCGGAGGTTGGCCCGGATCATCTGTTCGCGAGCCTCGGGGCAGCTCTCGCGCTGGATCCGGTAACCCAGCTCGCGCTCCTGCTCAGCGGTGAGCAGCGGCGTCCGCTTGATCTCGTCCAAGTACAACTGGAGTTCGGAACGCACACCCGGACTCGCCGAGTCATTCCTCGTAATAGCAGTCACGACTCATCCCACCTTTCGTGATGTGCCCCCACGAGAACCGATGGAGCACATCATCCTCCTACCGCGTATTCGCTCGCCAGCCGTAACGGATTCATCGAGCCTCCGCGCAAGTGGCTCAAACCGTTCCGGCGTGCGAACGCCAACGAGGTCGGATTCACCCAACAGGCGAAGATACTCCGCCTGTGCCGCTGCCCAGCTTGCCTCTCTCCTCAAAGAAGCGCGGGGTGACGGCTCAGCGAATTTGGGCGAGACTTCCTCTGGCACTATGCTACACAAACGTCTGTGCCGTCTGCAAGGCCTTTTTGCCCCCGAATAGCACAAAACTCCCATGAACCGCGACATATCGGACATATTGGAAGACTGGCCCTACGATCGGACCCGCCCAAACATCCGCCTGATCCAGGGCGCGATGGGGGACCCGTTACTCCAGGTCAGGCTTGATCTTGGCGTGCTCCAGATGTACGTGGACGGACGCCCCGACGGGCAGACGCCCCATAACTATCGCAGCCTGCTCGAGTACTTCGAAAACCTGGCCGAGGACGCCGAATTGATGGGCGAAACCGGCGAAGGCGAGGCCTTCGAGCTCTCGCCAGACGACTGCAAGCTGCTCCGAGAAGAAGCAGCCCAGTACTACCACCGATACGTGGCACTATTGGTCCTAAACGACTTCGACGGAGTGATCCGGGACACCGCCCGCAACCTGAGGCTCATTGAATTCCTGGTCCGATATGCACGCGAAGAAACCGACGGCCGGTCGATGGTGCATTATCGGCCCTTCATCCTGACCGTTCGGACCCGGGCTCTCGCCGGCCAGATGATCCGCGCCAACGAGTCCAAGGCGGCGGTCGCGATGATCGACGAAGGGCTCGATGCGCTCCAGCAGGCGTTCGCCGACGCGGGCGAGCCCGAGGCGTTCGAGGCGTCGGCCGAGCGGCGCACGCTGGCGGGGATGCGCGAGGCTATCAACCCCAAGCTCATGCCCAGCCAGGCCGCCGAGCTGGAGTCGCGCCTCGAGCGCGCGCTCGAGGCCGAGAACTACGAGTTGGCCGCCATCCTGCGCGACGAGATCAAGTCGCTCCGCGATCGCCCGCCGAAGGGCTAACGGCCATGGACCAGGAGTCGACCGAGCACCCCGCACCTCGTCAGGCCGCGCTGGCGGTTGTGACGCACCTGCGCGCGCAGGGGCACGAGGCGTACTTTGCCGGTGGGTGCGTGCGCGACGAGTTGCTCGGGCTCGATCCCGGGGACTACGACGTCGCGACCGACGCCACGCCCGATCGGCTCGCGAGCCTGTTCCACGGTTCCCGGCTCGTGGGCGCCAAGTTCGGCGTTGTGCAGGTCCGCAAGCTCGGCATCTGGACCGAGGTGGCGACGTTCCGCACCGATGGGTCCTACTCGGATCGCCGCCGACCCGATGGCGTGACGTTTAGCGATAGCCAGTCCGACGCCGAGCGCCGAGACTTCACGATAAATGCGCTCTTTCTTGATCCGCTCGCCGACCGGGAGGATTGGACGCCACGGCCGGATGCCGCGCCGATTGCCGGCCGTGTGATCGATCTGGTTGGTGGTCTCACGGACCTCCAGCGCGGCGTGCTGCGGGCCGTCGGAGACGCGCACCAGCGATTGGCAGAGGACCAGCTCCGCGCGCTGCGCGCCGTTCGATTCGCGGCTCGGCTGGGCTTCGAGATCGACCCGACCACGGCCCACGCGATCACCGAGCACGCGGGAGAGCTTGAGGGCATCAGCCGGGAGCGCATCGGCGGCGAGCTCCGTCGGATGCTCTCGCACGAGTCCCGCGCCCGCGCGGCGTCGATCATGGAGATGCTCGGCCTCGATGGTCCCGTGCTCGAGGAGCGGGCGCGCGGTGCCGGGCAGCATCACCCCCGCCTAGCCGCGCTCGAGCGAACGGCCGAAACCGCCACGGCTCTGGCGGCGTGGTCGGCCGATCGCGGTCACGGAGGCACGGAAGAAGACATCGCCCACGCCGCGCGGCGCCTGCGGGCGGCCCTGTGCCTGAGCAACGAAGAGCAGACGATGCTCTCGGCGATCCTCTCGCGACGGCTGGACGTCATCGAGCGGTTCGCCCATATGGGGAAGGCCGGCCAGAAGAGGCTCGCTTCGGCGCGCGGTTTCACGGACGCGCTGACGCTGGTTCGGGCCGAGCGGGGCGAGATCGCCGCCCAGGTCGACGCTCGGGTGGCCGAACTCGCGGCCGAGCCCGGCGGGCTCGCACCCGAGCCCTGGGTGACCGGGGACGACCTGATCGAGCTCGGCTGGATGCCGGGTCCGGATTTTGCTCGGGTTTTGGAGGACGCCTACGACCGCCAACTCGAGGGAAGTGCCGCAGATCGGGGCGAGTTGCTGGAACATCTGGCTACGCTGGGCGTCAATAAAGGCGGTCGCTCAAGCGATCGTGACGTGGGGCTACCCGGCTCTGGGTGAGCCCGTCGTTTGGCCCCTTGGCCGGCCGATGCCGGTTTCGCGGGGTAGGAAGAGCTTTGATTCACACAGGTTTGTTGGCTGTTGGAGGCCTCCACACGATGAAGACGCACGATTGGGATAGCCGTGGCTTGGTCGGCAGGACCCGGGCGATGATCACCCTGATGCTGGCCGCGATCGCGGTCGGCGTGGTGGGCGCTCCCGCTCTTGCTCACCAAGACCCAGCGAAGGTGTACTACTTCGCCGCCGATGGCTGGTTCGGCAAGGACATCTCGTTCACGCCGATGAACGAGGCGATGGAGGAGGCTCGCGAGCTCGGGGCCGACTACATCATCATCAAGGTCGATGTGAACTGGTTCTCGGAGCGTGACCCGCTGCAGTCCGAGATGCCCGACGACTCGGGGCTGTTTGACGTCTTTGGTATTCGTCCGATCCGCGGCCTGTTCACCGACGAAGGTCTGGAGCACTGGGACGAGGAGCCGGAGATCGTGTTCTGGGTGAAGAACGCGATGGGCAGCGCGGCGTTCCTGCCGTTCTTGTCCGAGACTATGTTCTTCCATCCCGAGGGACGAATCGGCGGCATCCGCGGCGTGTACCTGCGGTTCCAGGGTGGCGACGAGGTCGTGAAGGAGAAGCTGGTCGCGGCGAGCCTCTCGACCGCGAAGGGCATGGTCATCGACTTTGGGTACGAGCCCAAGCTGATCGACGCAATGGCGCGCGGCGACACGGTCCTGTCCTACCGCCTGGAAGGCGGCCGACCGGTGTACCTCGATCGCGAGCCGGAGAGCACCGACGAGTTCTTGCTCACCGACAACGCGCTGCTCGAGAGTCGACGCGACACGCTTGAGGAACTCGCGCGCGGTCGCGGCACGAACTTCCTCACGCTCGATGCCGATACCTCGCAGATCCTGGGTGTGTCGAAGGGCACGGTGTCGGACCTTGACGACCTGCTCTTCGAGCTGGGCATCATCCGCAACCACGAGATGGTTGGTGATGGCGACAAGATCATGGAAGACTGGACGCGGACGATCGAGCGCACCGAAGACGCGCTGGCTCGCCTCATGCGTGAGTATCAGGAAATCGAAGTCGAGGGCGAGTGGAGTGAGCGTCGCCGGGCTCGGGGCCAGCAGCGCGCCAAGCTCCAGCAGATGATCGGGCTGCTCGATCGTTACAAGGAAGCGCTCCGGCCGTACGAGATCCAGGGATTTGGCGGCGGCTCGCCCCAGCAGTGGATCTCGCAGTTCCGAATCATCCTGCAGCGCCTCGAGCTCATGCAGCTCGCCGACGAGCGCTAAGCACCCATGGGAAATCTTTGGAGAACCGTGCAATGAAGCAGAAGACGACAACCGCCGCACGACTCGCCCGTGGAACGGCTTGTGCATTGGCCATGCTCGCGTGCGTCCAGGTGGCCGCCGCGGAAGACCGCATCACGCTGAACGACGGCCGGGTCATCGAGGGCGAGATCGCCCGCGAGCTGAACGGTGCCGTTTGGGTGAAGACCGCCGATGGTCTTACGCAGTTCTACCCGGCTTCGGACGTCCTTCGCATCGAGCGTGATGTGGACACTTCCGGAGGCGAGACACCCGCCGACCCCGGCATTACTGATCCAGCCCCCTCAGAGGCCGGCCCGACGGAGACGACCGAAGCCCCGGCCGTTCGCGCGCCGTCGTCGAACGCCACTCGGGTTGCCATCCTGAGCTTCGGCGATGCGGATGCTGGCCAGGGCATGGTCGGTACGTACGTGACCGCGCAGTCTTTCCGCGAGTGCATCCCGCTGCTTGAGGAAGAAGAGATCGACGTCGTCGTGTTCCGCATTAACTCGGGCGGCGGCGCGGTGCTGGAGCTCATGCCGCTGAGCGACGTGTTCCACAACGAGTTCAAGCCGAAGTTCCGCACCGTGGCTTGGATCGACTACGCGATCTCGGCCGCCTCGCTGAGCCCGCACACGCTGTCGGAACACTACTTTATGCGTCGCGGCGCCTACGGCGGCAACACCGCGTGGTTTGGCGCGCTGCAGGCCGTCGAGGGCCGTGGCCTGGAAGACATCCTGTACATGGCCGAGCGCATCAGCGAGCGTGGTGGGCATGATCCCCGGATCATCCGCGCCATGCAGATCATGGATCCGCTCTCGATCGATCTGGACGAGAACGGTCGCGTCGAGGCCATGTATCAGAACACGCAGGGTGAGGTGCTCATCAACCCGCAGAGCCGCGTTCTTGCGTTGACGAGCATCACGGCCCAGCAGATGGGCTTCGCCGACGGCATCGCCGACACGCTCGAGGAGCTCGGCAAGGCGATGGGCCTGACCGAGGTCGAGTTCGTTGGCGAGAAGGTCGAGGGCGTCGCCTGGCCGGTTTCTAAGGCCGAGAAGTACCTCCGTCGCTTCCGCGAGCAGACGGCACGCGATGAGCAGCGTCTCAACGAGTACTTCGATGGCTACAACGTGGCGATCGATCTCGCCCGCGGGGCCGACGAGGACAGCAAGGGCAAGTTCATCGGTTTCGCTCGCCGGAGCCTGAACTCGATGGTGCGGATGGTGGACAACAACCCGCGCCAGGCGCTGTTCATCTTCAACCGCTCGGAAGAGCAGTTCCGTGACTGGGTCCGTGAGCAAGAGGAGCTCCTCCGGAGCCTGTGAACCACACGGAAGCGGTCGTCTAGGTTTCTTGTCCGGCCGCTCAGCAGAGCTCTCTAGGGCCGTCCCAAACTCGGGGCGGCCCTTTGTTCGTTTCGGCCGCGCTCTAACATCGCACAGAGTGCGGGATGATCCCACTGGACACGACACTCCGACCCACTGGTCGGACGCGAGGAGGCCACGCGATGACTACTGGCGGCTCGACGACCGGCTTGGTACCTGCTGATGTCGATGCCTCTGTGTGGGAGAACGTGGCTCCGCTCTTCGATGCGCTCTTGGTGCAAGACATGACGACGACGGCCGACCTTGAGCAGTGGCTGATCGACCGCGGCGAGCTTGAGGCCGCGTGCAAAGAGGCGAAGGCGAATCTGTACATCGCGATGACGTGCGACACTGCCGACAAGGCCAAGAAGGCGGCCTACACGAGCTTTCTTGAGAACGTCGCGCCGAAGCTCAAGCCCGCGCGGTTCGAGCTCGACAAACGCCAGGTCGAGCTCACCAGGTCCTTAGGCCTTCGCGGTGAGCGCTACGCGGTCTTGTCGCGTGATGTTGAGGCGGACGTAGCGATCTTCCGCGAAGAGAACGTGCCGATCCACACCGAGGTCGACAAGGTGGTACATACGTACACCGAGACGATGGGCGCGATGGCCGTCGAGTTCGACGGCGAAGAGAAGACGCTGCCCCAGATGGCGGCGTATACCCAGCAGACGGACCGAGACGTGCGCGAACGGGCGTGGCGAAGCGTGGCGTCGAGAAGGCTCGAAGACGCCGACACAATCGATGGGATGTATGACCAGTTGATTGCGATGCGCCAGACTATGGCAACGAACGCGGGCTTTGACGACTTCGTGGGATACTCGTTCCACGCGATGCATCGCTTCGATTACACGCCCGCGGACTGCGCCGTGTTCCATGACGCAGTTGCACGACTGGTCGTGCCCTTCAAGCGCGGGCTCGATGCCAAGCGCAAGGCGAGGCTGGGCGTCGAGCCGCTGCGGCCATGGGATCTGGGCGTTGATCCGCTCGGCCGTGCACGCTTGGAGCCGTTCGATGGCGGAGTTGAGCTCGTGACCAAGTGCAGGAACGCGTTCAGCGGAATCGATCCCAGGCTGGCTCAGATGTTTACGACCCTGGGCGACGGCGGAAACAGCAACGGCCCTGCTGACGGCGCCAAGCTTGATCTCGATAGCCGAAAGGGCAAGGGACCGGGCGGGTATCACTGGATGCGCGACCGGATACGCCAGCCGTTCATCTTCATGAACGCCGCGGGTCTCCATCGGGATGTCGAGACCATGGTGCACGAGGCCGGGCACGCGTTCCACGGCCTGATGTGCACAGACGAGCCGCTGTTGCACTATTGCCACAGTCCGATCGAGTTTGCCGAGGTCGCGAGCATGTCGATGGAGTTGCTGAGCATGCGGCACTGGGGTGGAGCGAGCGGCTTCTACCCCGATGACACGGACCACGCCCGCGCGATGCGTGAGCAACTCGAGGGCTGCATCACGATCCTCGCGTGGATCGCGGAAATCGACGCGTTCCAGCACAAGATCTACCGCGAGCCACAGCACACGCGAGGGAAGCGGACGACCTGGTGGCTGGAGCTCGATGAGCGTTTTGGTAGCGATGTAAGCTGGGACGGCCTGCAGCGCGAACGCGAGACGCAGTGGCAGCGCATACCCCACCTCTTTGGTGCCCCGTTTTACTTTATTGAGTACGCGATCGCCCAGCTCGGCGCGCTCCAGCTGTGGGTGCGATCGCTGGACGAGGGAGAGTCCACGGCGATCGATTCGTACCTGCACGCGCTCTCGCTGGGGGGATCACGGCCGCTGCCGGAGCTGTTTGGAGCCGCAGGCATCGAGCTGGATTTTTCTGCCCGCATGATCGAAAGGCTGGTCGAGCGGGTGGAAGCCGAGCTGGCCAGGCTGCCCGAATAGCCGCCGGACGAGCAGGCCGCCGAGCCGAGAGAAAGGCAAGATACCTTCCACCAGACGCAGAATTGTGGGCTTCTGGACGCAAGGATTGCGGGCTGCGGCTTTGTCGCCAGCACTGCGGGACCGAGTCCCCGCGAGACCTTCAGCACGAATCCGGGAGGATTTTCCGATGACCACCGCCGCCCCGACGGCGGGCCTTGTGCCCGCAGACCTCGACGCCACCAGTTGGAACAATGTAAGCCCGCTATTCGACTCGCTCATGGCCCGCGAGATCTCGACCGTTGCAGATCTTGAGCAGTGGCTCATCGACCGCGGCGAGCTCGAGGCCGCGTGCAGCGAGGCGCAGGCGAACCTGTACATCGCGATGACGTGCGACACGGCGAACGAGGCCAAGAAGGCGGCCTACACCAGCTTCCTGGAGAACGTCGCGCCGAAGCTCAAGCCCGTCCGCTTCCAGCTCGACAAGCGGCAGGTCGAGCTGACGAACTCGCTCGGCCTTTCGGGTGATCGGTACGAGGTTCTGTCGCGCGAGGTGAACGCGGACGTCGAGATCTTCCGCGATGAGAACGTCCCGATCCAGACCGAGGTCGACAAGGTCGAGCAGGGGTACACCGAGACGATCGGCGCGATGACCGTCGAATTCGACGGCGAGGAGAAGACGCTGCCCCAGATGGCGGTGTACTTGCAGCAGACCGATCGCGACGTGCGGGAACGCGCATGGCGCGGCGTGGCGGCCCGGCGCTTGCAAGACGCCGAGAAGATCGACGGCATCTACGACCAGCTCATCGCGATGCGCCAGACGATGGCCAAGAACGCGGGCTTCGAAGACTTCGTGGGCTACACGTTCCATGCGATGCACCGCTTCGACTACACGCCGACTGACTGTGCGGCTTTCCACGACGCGGTCGCGCAGGTGGTCGTGCCCTTCAAGCGGCGGCTTGATGCGAAGCGCAAGGAGAAGCTCGGCGTCGACCCATTGCGCCCGTGGGATCTTGGCGTTGACCCACTCGGCCGCGACCCGCTCAAGCCCTTCAACGGCGGGGTCGAGCTGGTCAGCAAGTCGAAGGCGGCGTTCGACCTGATCGATCCTCGCCTTGCCGATATGTTCGCGACGCTGGGCGACGGCCGCAACAGCGACGGGCCCGCGAATGGCGCGCAGCTTGATTTGGATAGCCGCAAGGGCAAGGGCCCGGGCGGGTACCAGTACATGCGTGATCGCGTGCGGCAACCGTTCATCTTCATGAACGCCGCCGGCCTGCACCGTGACGTCGAGACCATGGTGCACGAGGCGGGCCACGCGTTCCACAGCATGATGTGCAAGGACGAGCCGCTGCTGCACTACCGCCACAGCCCCATCGAGTTCGCCGAGGTGGCGAGCATGTCGATGGAGCTTCTGAGCATGCCGCACTGGGGCGGAGCCGACGGCTTCTACCCCGACAAGGCCAACCACGCCCGCGCGATGCGTGAGCAGCTCGAGGGCAGCGTCTCGATGCTCGCGTGGATCGCGACGATCGACGCATTACAGCACAAGATCTACAGCAAGCCGCAGCACACGCGTGAGGAACGCACCGCGTGGTGGCTCGAGCTCGACGAGCGTTTCGGCAACGACATCAGCTGGGACGGCCTGCAGCGCGAGCGCGAGACGCAGTGGCAACGGCAGCTCCACCTGTTCAGCCATCCGTTCTACTACATCGAGTACGGCATTGCGCAGCTCGGCTCGCTGCAGCTCTGGTTGCGTTCGCTCGATGAGGGCGAGTCGACAGCGATCGATTCGTACCTCCACGCGTTGTCGCTCGGTGGATCGCGGCCGCTGCCGGAGCTCTTCGAGGCGGCGGGCGTGAAGCTGGACTTCTCGGTCGGCACGATCTCGAAGCTGGCCGAGCGCGTCGAGGCGGAACTGGCCAAGCTGCCCGAGTAATCGATCTACAGAGTCTCTCACGAATCTTGAGAAAGGGATTGACGCATGTCGAAGTACGCTGACCTGTGTGCCTACGGGCGGAAGGGCGCCACGCTCGGTTCGATCGGGGCGCTCCTGGGCTGGGACCAGGAAACCTACATGCCGCGGGGCGGCGGCGAGGCGCGAGCCGAGCAGATGGCGCTGCTCGCAGGCATGATGCACGAGCGCAAAACCGCGAAGGAATTCGGCGACCTGATCTCGGCTTGCGAGGGCGAGAGCCTCAGCGACGAGCAGGCCGCGTGCGTGCGAGAGTTTCGCCGTGACTATGACAAGGCGACCAAGCTGCCCCAGTCTCTGGTCGAAGAGCTCGCCCGCACGGGCAGCAAGGCCCAGGACGTCTGGAAGGACGCACGCAAGGCCAACGACTTCGCGATGTTCCAGCCCTGGCTCGAGAAGATGGTCGACCTCTCGCGGCAGAAAGCCGACTGCTACGGCTTCGGCGAGGGCGGCGAGGTGTACGACGCGTTGCTCGATGAGTACGAGCCCAACGCGACCGCGCGCGAGGTCGAGGCGGTGTTCACGCCGCTAGGTGAGAAGCTCTCGGCGCTGGTCAAGGAGCTCACCGAGAACGGTACTGCTCCCGACGACGCCCCCACCACTGTCCACGCGCCCGAGGATCGCCAGCACGCTCTGGGGATGCACGTGCTCAAGGCCATCGGCTTCGATCTGAACACGGGCCGGCTCGACGTCACCACGCACCCGTTCTGCAGCGGCTTCGGGCCGGGCGACACACGGCTGACGACACGCTACGACGAAAAGTTCTTCCCCGGCGCGCTCTACGGCACCATGCACGAAGCGGGCCACGGCATGTACGAGCAGGGCTTGCCCAAGAGCAAGACGCACGAGGGGCCCGCAGGCGACGCGATCGCCACCTTCGGCACGCCGCTGGCCGACAGCATCTCGCTGGGTATCCACGAGAGCCAGAGCAGGATGTGGGAGAACATGGTCGGCCGTAGCCGCGCGTTCTGGAGCTGGATCTACAAGGAAGCGTGCGACCAGTTCGCCGAGCTTGGCAAGTTCAGCGAGGACGAGGTGTACCGCGCGGTCAACATCGTGCGCCCATCGTTCATCCGCGTGGAGGCCGACGAGGGCACGTACAACCTGCACGTCATGCTCCGCTTCGGCATCGAGCGTGCGATGATCTCGGGCGACTTGTCCGTCGCCGACTTGCCCGGCGCGTGGAACGAACGCTTCAAGCAGATGCTCGGGCTCGACGTGCCCGACCACGCCAACGGCTGCTTGCAGGACGTGCACTGGAGCTTCGGGCTGTTTGGCTATTTCCCGACGTACACGCTGGGCAACCTCTACGCGGCGCAGCTGTGGAAGACGATTAACGGCCAGCTTCCCGGGCTCGAGGACGACTTCGCCAAGGGTGACTTTGGTCGCTTGCTCGCGTGGCTCAACGAGAACGTGCACACCCACGGCCGGCGGTATGGCGCGGGCGAGTTGTGCGAGAAGGTCACTGGAGCGACGCTGTCGGCCGAGCCGCTGCTAGAGTACCTCGGCGGGAAGCTTCGACCGGTCTACGGCTTGTAGTCCGCGTCTTCGTCCGGTTCGTTTTTCCGCACGACGACCTCGTCGACCGTGGTTGTCGTGCGTCGGAGCACGACTTCTTCGTTCTTCGCAGGTGGCCGCGACTCTGATTCTGGCGCGGGATCGGTCTTCACGGCCTTGACGATCTCGCCCACGAATGCGCCAAGGCTGCGCATGATGCCGGGCTTGTCCGGTGTGTTGCTCACGCCCCCGCTCCGGCTTTGCGGACCAGGGCGGGCATCGGCAACGCGTCGCGGAGTCGCTCAAAGTCCGGCCGCTTGAGCAGCTCGGTGCCGGGCGTCATACTGGCGGCTGCGCCTGCGGCGACGCCGTCTCGAAGGATCTCTTCGGGTGGCGCGTTGCGTTTGATGGCGAGCACGGCGGCCGCGACCATGCTGTCCCCGGCTCCGGTGGCGCTGAGGACCTCAACCTTCGGCGCGGGGCAATGGGTGTAGCCGTCTCGGGTGGCAAGGACGGCGCCGTCGCCACCCATGCTGACGAGTGCGTATGTCACGCCATGGGTACGAGCGAGCTCCATGGCCGCTGCGCCAACGACAGCCGGATCGCTCTCATGCTCTTCAAGGCCGCCGATGGTCTGGGCGAGCTCGCGTCGGTTGGGCTTGACCATGCACACGCCCGCACCGAGGGCTTCGCGCAATGCTGCGCCGGAGCTATCGACCACGACGCGCCCACCGACGGCTCGCACGGCGTCGATGACCGTGCGCACGAACGGCGGCTCGACGCCCGGCGGCAGGCTCCCGCTGATGACGGCCAGGCCGCTCGTGTCGCCCGTGCTCGCGTGCTTCACGCCGTCCACTAGAGCCTCGAGGCAGGCGTTCGCCTCATCGTCGCTCAGCTCGGCGCCGGGCATGTTGAAGCGGAACTGCTCGCCCGTGCTGGTCTCGTTGACGATCACGTTCTCGCGCGTGGGCGCGAGCACGGGCACGGGCCGCTGGTCGCAGGTGATGCCGGTGCAGTAGTGGCCCACGAGGAACTTGAGCAGGTCGCCGGTCTTGCCGCCGGCGGGGAAGACGGCCGTGGAGGTGCCGCCGAGCTCGGCGATAGCCCGCGTGACGTTCAGGCCCCCGCCGCCGGGCTCGCGCTTGGGCTTCTCGCAGCGGAGCTTGTGCTCGGGGACGACCTTGTCGACGGTGACGCCCATGTCGATGGCGGGGTTGAGCGTGAGGGTGAAGATGGTGGCTGGGGCGTCGGGTGCCATGGGAGATGGTATCGGCTGGCCAGCGCTAGCCTCCCGAGCGGACCAACGATCACCAGAGATGACCGCTACCTCCGATATTGCGGCACGCCCGACGCTAACTTGGCTCTCGGGCCGCGGTGTGGATTGTTCGGGATGCCGTGTTCTCCTTCCATACGCGTGCCAGGACCTACTTCGCCAGCTCGCTCGACGCCTGGGCATCACCCGCAAGGATCGGGTCTACGACGTCATCCATAAGTTCGTATACAACCCAGACGACTCCTTTGCGGTTGATATTCGTGATGATCCGCTCCCCGAATCGTGCGGCGGACTTCGAGAATTGTTGGGTTCGAGTGAACCTTGTCTCTTGGCATCCCATCTCGAGCTGGACGTCGTGCGAACGCGAGGGGAGCAAGCACGCTCGCTTATCAGCGCTTCGATCGACCCGGATCTCGAACACGAATGGGGCGGATTTGTACTCTCGGCCGATCTGCAACGAGTGTGGTGTTACAACTTTGAACGACGGATCCGCCTCACAGAACTACCTGCCTGTCTCTGAACATCCCTATGGGGGATCCGCTAAGAGCAGCCCGCGTTGAACGCCTGCTGAAACCTCGGGAAGTTGAGGATCATGGGCGAGCCGTCGTAGCCGTTGTCACGACCGGCACTTGGCACATCGGGCTTCAGAACCGGACAACCGTGTCTCGGCAAACGCCTGACCAAAAAGGGCTGATGGAGCGAAGGAGGCTCTCTGGCGGGGCCCGCTCACTTTCGGGTTCTTGGGCCATGCTTGCATCGGTGGGCTGGGCACAGACTCCCTATCATCGCCCATGCACGTCCCCACGAACGCCCCGAAGCACTCCTACGACACGATCCTCGACGCCATCGGCGGCACGCCGCTGGTCAAGCTGAACACCGTGGTGCCCGCTGGGGCGGCCACGGTGTACGCCAAGTGCGAGTTCATGAACCCCGCGGGCTCCATCAAGGACCGCATGGCCTGGCACATCATCCGCAAGGCCGAGAACGAAGGCCTGCTCAAGCCCGGCGGCACGATCGTGGAGAACACCAGCGGCAACACCGGCATGGGGGCGGCCATGGTCGCGGCGGCCAAGGGCTACCGGGCGGTGTTCACGATGCCCGACAAGATGAGCCAGGAGAAGATCGACGGCCTGCGCAGCTTCGGAGCCGAAGTGATCATCACACCGACGGACGTGCCGGGCGACTCTCCCGATCACTATGTGAATGTCGCCAAGCGTGTGGCCGCTGAAACCCCCAACTCGTTCTACCTCGACCAGTACCACAACCAGTGGAACATCGAGGCGCACGAGCAGTCGACCGGGCCCGAGCTCTTTGAGCAGGCCAACGGCGGTCAGGTCGACGCGATCGTTGTGGGTACCGGGACCGGCGGCACGATCTCGGGCATCGGGCGGTACTTCAAGAAGCACCAGAAGGACAGCGACCACAAGACGCTCATCGTCGGCGTCGATCCGCTTGGCAGCGTGCACTACAGCGTGTTCCACTCGGGCGAGCCGAGCACCCCCTACGTCTACAAGGTCGAGGGGCTGGGCGAGGACATCGTCTGCCGGGCGTTCGATCCGAAGGCGGTCGACGAGATGCACCAGGTGAGCGACTACGAGTGCTTCACGATGGCCCGCCGGCTGATGCGCGAGGAAGGCTTGTTCTGCGGCGGCAGCAGCGGCGGCATGGTGCACGTCGCTATCGAGGTTGCCAAGCGGTTGGGCGAAGGCAAGACCGTCATCGCGATCTGCCCCGACTCGGGCACGCGTTACGTCACCAAGTACCTGAACGACGAGTGGATGCGCATGCACGGCTTCCTCGAGAAGCCTCGCGGGCTCGGCGTCGTTGGCGATCTGATCGAAGACGGAGCCCATGTGGTCACCGTGCACGAGGACACGCCGGTGCGCGAGACGATCGACCTGCTCCGCCGGCACGGCATTAGCCAGGTGCCGGTAACCGATGGCACGGGCAAGCCGCTGGGCATGGTGCACGAGATCGACATCCTGCGCGGCCTGCAGACCGACTCGGTCACCGTCGACTCGCCGGTGAAGGCCATCGAGACGCAGATCGGCGGGATCCTGAGCCCGTCGGCGAGGGTCGAGGAGCTCTACGGCATCTTCGGCTCGCAGCAGGCGGCGATCGTCGTCAGCGAGGGAAAGATCGTCGGCGTGCTCAGCGAGATCGATCTGATCGAGCATCTGGCGAAGGCCGGCGGCGCGGTGAACGGGGTGCGGGCGGCAACCGTGTGAGCCCTTCCGTATGGGAATCACCGAGGCGATGGTCGAGGATGAGCGCGGCCGGCGCGTGCCGGTCATTCGCGACATCGCCACCGTGCCGCGGTGGCCCTGGAAGACGCCCCCGCCGCAACTGCTGAGCCCAAAGGCGAGGCGGTGGATGTACGTCGAGGGCACGGCCGGGCTTGGGGTCATCGGGCTGGCGATCGCGTTGTCGATCGTGGTGGCATCCGTTGGCCGGCAGAGCGCGACGACGGCCGGGATGTGGTCGCTGATCCTCGGCTTTGGAACCTATCTGCTCCTCAACGCGCTGCACAGCTGGCACTGGACTGGCCCTGGTCGGCACTTTGCGGCGAGGGTGATGGCGAGTTCGGGAACGTGCCCGTGCTGCGGCTACGGCATTCGCAGCGTCCCGAAGCGTGAGGATGGGCTGACGATCTGCCCGGAGTGCGCCAGCGTGTGGCGGGTGGCCTAGCGAGCCGAACGTCACGCGTCCGCCGCGCGCTCGTATCATGCCCGCGATGGCAACCGGCTACACGCAGATGAAGCTCAGCCCGCAGCAGATCCAGCGTCGGCGCAAGGTCGTCGACCCGGTGCAGCGGGCGTTCGAGGGTGGGCAGCTCTCCGAGGCACATTCGCTCGCGCTGGCCGGGCTGAAGAAGCTGCCCGGCGATGCGCAGCTGCACTTGTTCCTTGCAGCGATCGCGGAGCGGACCGGGGACGTCGAGCAGGTGCGCCACCATGGGCGCAAAGCGCTCGGGCAGGGTCCCAATGGCGGGGCGTACGCGGTGCTCAGTCGGCTCGAACGGCGGGCGGCAAATACCGAGCTTGCGCTGGAGTACTGCGACAAGGCGCTCGAGCTCGTGCCGGGCGATGTGCCGCTGCGGATCCACCGCGCGGGCTGCCTCGAGGAAGCCGGACGGACCGACGAGGCCCGGGCCGTCGTGGACGAGATGGTGACCGAGCTCGACGGACGAGGCGAGGCGCTCACCCCCCACCTTCGATTCGAGCAGGCCAAGCTGAGGGTGCAGGACAAGGACACCGAGGGCGCGCTGGAGATCATCGATGGGCTAACCGACGACTCGAGCGCGCCGCTCGAGCTGCGGACGGCGACGTGGCACCTTCGCGCCAAGGCGCTCGACCGCGCGGGCCGCTACGACGAGGCGTACGAAGCCGCGACGCGGGCCAATGGCCAAGACGCCAAGCCGTTCGACCCCGATGCGTACGAACGCGAAACCTTGGCCATCATCGAGATGTGGTCCAAAGAGAACATGGCGACCTTTCCCGAGAGCTCGTGCGACAGCGAAGCCCCCGTGTTCATCGCCGGGATGCCGCGATCGGGCACGAGCCTGCTCGATCAGATCATCCACGCGCACCCCAAAGGCGCGGGCGTGGGCGAGCTCGACACGCTGGAGCGGTACTTCACCCAGGTCATGGCCGCGTACAAGCCCAACGCGCCCGAGGGCAAACGGTTCGGCAGCCTCAACCGCTTCAAGTGGACCCGCGCCGCCGAGGACTACGTGCGTGAGGTCGGCAAGACGGCGCCGGGTGCCGAGCGCATCGTGAACAAGGCGATCGGCAACACGCGTATCGCCGGGCTGCTCGCGCGGCTGTTCCCAAAGACGCGCATCATCCATATCCGCCGTGACCCACGCGACATCGCGATTAGTTGTTTCATGGGCGCGTTCAACAACCTTGCCATGCCGTGGACGACTCGGGTGGATTGGGTGTCCCACGCGTACGCGCAGTCCGAGCGGCTGATGGCACACTGGAAAGCAACGCTCGAAGTGCCGATCCTCGAGGTTCGTTACGAGGAGCTCGTGCGAGATCCGGGCACGCAGCTGCCCCGAGTTATCGAGTTCCTGGGCCTGCCCTGGGATGACGCGTGCAACGACTTCTATAAGACCACGCGCACGCTGCGCACGCTGAGCTACGACCAGGTCAACCGGCCCTTGTACACGTCTTCGGCCGGCCGGCACGCGAATTACGCTTCGCAGATCGAGGGTATCGAGTTCCCGGCGTACCCGTAGTTCCGGTGGTCGTTGATAGTTCATGCAACGCTGGTTCATTGTCTGGAGTACTCCTTGGAGTGATCCGCACAATCGCTCAATGAGGAGTACACCATGCGCCGAGTGTCCATCCAGTCTGTGCTCTTGCTCGCCCCATCCGGGCTTTTTGCTCAAGCGGTGGCAGCCACGCCGGTCGATCCGATCTTCGTGAACATCGGCATCGAAAGCGGTTTGGTGTGGGGCGGAGACTCGGAAGCCGAGCCCGCCGACGCGCAAGGTCGCGTGGTGGTCTTCGAGCACACGATCGACATCGCGGGTGGGGCGTGGATGCGCGTCGACTTCGGGGCCGTCGAGCTTGGCGAGGCGCCACGCGATGGCTCTGCCACGATCCTTCGGCTGACCAGCACGCACGATGGTGCGCAGCAGCGACTTGAAGCACGCCATGTCGACGAGTGGGCGCACATGTCCGCGTTCTTTAATGGCGGCAGCGTGCGTGTCGAGGTGCTCAGCGATCCGATGGCCGAACCGAGCTCGATCGAGATCGATCGGGTGCTCGTGCAGCCGGGGTACACCTTCGCGCCGGATCTGAGCGCGATGGTCGAGAGCATCTGTGGCTCGAGCGACGATCGGGAGCTCTCGAGCGAGCCACGCGTCGCTCGAGGGTGGACAACCAGCGGCAGCGCGAACTGCACGGCGTGGATCATCGACGATTGCATGAAGTGCGTGCTGGCGGCCGGGCACTGCGGCTTCTCGCAGATCCACTTCAACAATCCACTGTCGACGCCCGGCGGCGTGCCGGTCATGCCGCATCCCGACGACCAGTACGCCATCGATCGCTCGAGCGAACAGGAAGACGCCAGCGGTGTCGGGCGCGACTGGTACTACGGCGGCGCGTTCGCGAATCCAAACACGGGTCTCACGCCATTTGAAGCCCAGGGCGACGCGTTCAAGCTTGCCCAGGTGATCCCGCCGGTGGACGGGCGGGACATCCGTGTCACAGGGCACGGCGTGACCGGATCCGGCGTCGACCCGACGTGGTTCCGCGCGCAGAAGACGCACACCGGGCCGTTCGTTGATGCGTCGGGCACGAGCGTGCGCTATGCGATGGATACCACGAGCGGCAACAGCGGCTCGCCGGTCATCGACGACACGACCGGGCTGGCGATCGGCGTGCACACGCACGGCGGGTGCTCGTCGAGCGGTGGATCCAACGCTGGCACGGCGATCACCGCCCCCGCGCTCCAGGCCGCGTTGGCGAGTCCGAGCGGCATCTGCGTGAATCCATGCCCGGCCGACCTGGACTGCAACGCTTTGCTGGACATCTTCGACTTCCTGGAGTTTTCCAATCTCTTCAGCACCAGCGATGTGCGCGCCGACCTTGATGGTGACGGCGTGCTGACGGTTCTGGACTTCCTTGCGTTCCAGAACGCGTTCGACGCGGGCTGCTCGTAGCACCGAGATCACCGAGCTTGGGCGGTACGCGGACGCTCGGCACCCGCGATTCGAAGTCCGGTGATCGCGGCCGGGCCCATCGTGGCTCGCTCGCACCGCAAAGCACTCGGCGTGGCGGATGGCAGCATCGACGCTCGATGTACGATCTCGGCTGGTGCAGTGCCTGGTCGCGCATCGTTGATGTACTCTCGACCCGATGGATCCGGAGTTCTGTTGATGCCCTACGCGGACACGATCATGGCTGTCGCGCTCGGCTTGCTCGGGGTCGCCATGCTCTGGGTGCTGGCGTCTTCGATCGGCTGCACGCCGCGAGCGATCCGGATTCGGCGGGCCGCGAAGACACGGGGCGGCGAGGCGTTCCTGTGCGGGGCGTGCGGCCACCCGGCGACGACGCTCGGGCGCGTGCGCGTCTGCCCGGAGTGCGGCGCCGAGTACGCGAGAGTCGGGCTCGATGCCCCGGGCACGTCCGTGCGGTGGGCCATGCCTCCCGTGGTGCTCCTGCTCTTGCTGCTCGGGCTCAGCGCACTGGGGACGCTGCACGCCTCCCCGATCGCGGCGCGGTGGGCCAACGAACGGGCCATCGATTCGGGAGAGCTCGAGCACTGGCGGTCACGGGCCGTGATGTCCAGCGGCCTGTACGATCCGGCTACCGGCACGCAGCCGGGCTTGGTCGTCGAGATCGACCGTGACTTCGTGGGCCCAGCGTTCACACCGCCTGGCGCCACGCGCCGCGAGCCCCTGGCCGGCACGCTGACCGCTCGATTCACGTACAACACGCTGCCGGGCGGGTTCCACGGTGCGTGGGCTTCGCACAGCATCCAGCGGCAGGGCGTGGCGCAGGCGAGACGGAATTCGCTGAACAATCCCCCGCCACCGGCGTACCCCGGCCCCGCGGCGCTGGCAACACCATGGGACCAGCAGCACACCACGGCGCCGACCCTGACGCTGCGCTGGCGGGTCGGACGCGAGGACTGGACGCTCACCGACGGCCGGGGCGCGGTCGTCGAATCGGGCAACGGCATCTCCGGTGGCGTGCACGCGGCGTTCGATCGCACCGGTTTGCTCCGGGATGCCGACGGCCTGACCGACGTAGGAGAAATGGTGTTGGCCGGCATCGATGGCGCGTTGCAGGGCAAGCACGCGATGCGCATGCGACGCTACATCCCCAGCGAGCACGGCTACGCCCGCATCGAGGGCATGTATGTCTTCGGCGAGGTGACCGCCACGCCCGCGCGGCTGTCCATCCATCCGGCATCGCCCTGGGGCGTCGCGGCCGCGGTCGCCGTCCCGGCGGCGTTGCTGCTCGTCTCGCTCATCATGGTTTGGTTCGCGGTGCGCGCACGAACGCGGGCCATGCGGCCGACGCGTGCACGCCCGCCATCACGGCCCGTCGATCGGGACTGATCGATGCCCCATTGGTCCGTGCCCATCTCGAGGGCGCGGACCGTGCCCGCCGCTTAGTCGCAGCCGGCGTCGAACTCGTTCTGGTACTCCAGGAAGTCGAACAGCGTGAGGCGGCCGTCGCCGTCGAAGTCGGCGGCGAGGTCGCCCGCGTCGAACAGGTTCTGGAACGCCAGGAAGTCGAACAGGGTCAGCTCGCCGTCGCCGTCCAGGTCGGCGCGGCACGGGTCGTCGCCCTCGGTCAGACGCCAGCCGGCGCCCCCACCGCCGAACGGGCTGGCGGTCGCGGTGATCTCGATGGTCAGCGGGCCGCGGGCCGAGATGAACACCTCGCCGCTGGACCAGCGGTCGTCGGCGAACGCCGCGTCGTAGTCGTCGCCGATCTGGTCGCCCTCGATCGTCGGCACCGAGCAGTCGAACGCCTCGACCACGCTGCCGCCGTCGAGCACGCGGACGGAGAACTGGTCGCCCGACAGGAACGCGTCGGTGATCTGCAGCTGCGGGAAGTCGTCGGACACGACGACGTCGATCGTCGTGATCGAACCGGCGCCGTCGAAGAAGAAGCGGTCCCACGCCTGGGCGTGGGCGGCCGGGATCGGGTTTGGTCGGGTGTGGCGGCCCACGATCCGGGCGGGCCGGACGCCTCCGCACGGGTGCCGGGACCCGATAACGCCCCATCGAGCAACATCCTGCCCGGCTGTCCGAGCCAGGCCGTCGGCTTTCGGCCGCGATCTTCGAGTATCATGGGGCGTCCTCCCGGTCTCGCTCGGGAAGGCCCGCACCGTGCGTGGCCGGCCTGCCTTGGGGGGATGAGGAGATAAGACATGCGACTCATGATTTGTGCAACGGGCGTTGCCGCTGTGGCGGCTTCAGCAAGCGCCCAGCAGTTCTTCCAGGCGTCGGACGGGGTGACCAGTTTCTCGAAGGCGGCCTTCGCCGACTGGACCGATCCGGCCAACCAGGACCAGATCACCCCCACCGTGGCGATCACCCGCCAGGACATCGAGGGCATCTTCAACATCGTGGAGGAGAGCTCCTACAGCTTCTTCTCCTCGCCCACGGGCACCCAGTGGGTCTTCGGCGCCACCGTCCAGGACGTGATCGACGGCACCATCGGCATCGGCGACTTCGCGAGTTGGGAGGATGCGCACGGCAGCTTCCCGCCCGGCACGGTCGGCGTGGAAGCCGTCCTGTACCTCGAGGATGACGACGCGTACGTCGACATCATGTTCACCAACTGGGGCTCGGGTGGCAGCGGCGGCGCCTTCGCGTACGACCGCGCGAGCATCCCCGCCCCCGGCGCGCTCGCGCTGCTGGGCCTTGGCGGCCTCGTCGCCGCCCGCCGCCGTCGCTGAGCCTTCGGCGACACAACCTTGTGCATATGCATCGCCCCGTCTGGTGAACAGGCGGGGCGGTTTTGTTTCGTGATCGAGTGCGGGCGTGCCGGGCGGGACGCCGCGTCGGAGCGTTGTCGGGTCGGTGCTGGAGGGCCCGAGCTCCCGTCCGGGCCACGCACGACCGGTCCCGAAAAGTCGAGCACCGGTCTTGAGGAGTTTGAGACCGGTCCCGGAGAGCCCAGCACCGGTCTTGGGGAGTTCAGGACCGGTCTTGGAGAGCGCAGCACCGGTCTTGGGGAGTTCAGGACCGGTTTTGGAGAGCTCAGGACCGGTCTTGGAGAGCGCAGGACCGGTCCTGGGGAGCTCAGCATCGGTACTGTGGCACCGAACCCCGGCCTCGGTGGGCTGCGGATCGGGCTGCAGGGCCTTGACGCCGCCCTGAGTCCTCTCCAGGCAGACAAAACGGGCACGACTGGTGGGATTGCACGCCCAGGGCCGTGTTCGCCGCGGGCCGGCGCGATAAACTTGGTATCGGATTCCGAATAAGCGGGTAGGACGGGGAGCAGGGTTCCATCCCAACACGGCCCGAGGGCGTGCCAACTGCGGCAGCCATCGGGCGGCACGAGCCGCGACGGCGCCTGCACGACGCGGCGGGTTCTTGGGGAGCGCACGTTGAGCCGCCGAGTCCTGATCGGAAACCTGTTGTTTGGCCTCGCTGGCGAGGGTCTTGGCGAGACTATCGGCAAATTCTGCACCGCGTGCGCGTCGAACGACAGGGTTGCCATCGCGGCGTTGCTCGGTGGGCTTTCGGGCGGGCCACTTCTTGCGGTTGGCATTCTTGCCGGCGGCATCGGCTTGCAGGTGTGGGGCCACTCCAGAGCCGCGAAGAAGCAGCGCGCGGAGTACGAGGAACTCTCCGCAAAGATCACGTCTTGCAAGGGTGACACGCGGCAGATCATCGAGTTGCTGGTATCGATCGCCGAGCGCAGCAAGGTCCTGGACGCCATGCCGGCAGCCGACTCGGGCATCGAGCTCCAAGATTGGCTTCCGGGCGAAGTGCAGCGCACGCTGCAGCCAGCGCTGCCAGACAACGCAGATCCGATAGTCCAGAACGCAGTGTTGACCTACTTACAGTCGATCAAGGCGCAGTTCGACGACGTGAGCGCCCGACAGCATGAGCACATCACCATCACCAGCAAGGGCCTGGAAGTCGGCCGCGAAACGCTGGACATCCTCAAAACGGCCCTCGTCCGCCAGCCAGCCATCCCAGAGAACACGCGCGAGAACTTTGCGCCCGCGGGCATCCGCAAGAACTCGGAGTTCGTCGGTCGTCGCGAATCGCTCGCGCGGGTGCATCAGGCCCTTACTTCTGGCCACAATGCTGCGCTCGCCCACGCGCTGAGCGCCGAGGGCGGCGTGGGCAAGACCGAGATCGCGATCGCGTACGTGCACCATGACGAGTACCAAGACCATTGGGACGGCATCTGGTGGCTGAACGCCGCACCGGACGCCATGAAGGACTCTCTGAAGGATTTGCTTGAGGTGTTTGAGCACAAGGAGCGCGACGGCGACACGCTCAGGTCCCTGCACCGGGAGCTTGTTCGTCGCCTCGGGGATGGCCGCCATCTGGTCGTGCTCGATAACGTCGAGGACGTGGCTATGCTGCGCGAGTTTACCGTCGGCCCCAACACCCGCGTGCTCCTGACGACCCGGCTCGCGCCCAGGAAAGTACCACCGACGCTCGCGCAGTCGGTCAGCGTCGAGGTGCTGGATCAGGATGAGGCCCGATTCTTGCTGCTGCGGCACCGACCGGACGTGTTCGATGCAGAGCACGATCGGTTGGAGCCCGAGCACGCCGATGCGGTCGATGGGATCCTGGACAAACTCGGCGGGCACGCGCTGGCCCTCGCGCTATGCGGCGCGGCGCTCAGGAAGGACCCGAGCCTCTTGCCGGGGCCCGTGCTGGAGCAGCTGCTCGACCACGAGCTGGAACACAGCGGCACCGTACTGGCCGAGGTAGACGCCAACGACACCGGGCGGATGTACAACATGAAGGTCCGAGCATCGCTCCTGCTCCATCTTGGGGCGGTCCTCAATGAGTGTCCCCTGGCCAAAGACGTGCTGCTCGCCGCGTCGCTGGTGGCCCCTCAGAACATCCCCCTGAGCATGCTCGTGAAGGTCGTGGAGGCGGATACCCAGGAGGTCCACAAGGCACTGAACGTGCTCCACGACCGATCCATCCTGCGGTACAGCCCGGCCTCCGGCACACGGGCCGAGGGCCTTGTGAGCATGCACCAGCTGACGCAGTCCGCGATCCGGTCGGAGGAATCCGAGGACCGGAGGGATGAGTTCGGCAGCCGCTGGACCGAAGTCTTGACAGAGCATGCCCAGGATCCGAAACTGCTGTTCGACCAAATGGCACAACTGGAGGCGCTGCCACATGCGCAGTTCATCCTCGATCGCTTCGAGACGGCAACCGAGAGCCAATGGAAGCTCTTGTGGTTCACGTCCGCAACGCTGCGTTCACAAGACCGCCTTCCGCAAGCCCTCGAGCTCGCCACGCGATCCCGCGACCTGGCGGAACGGCTATTCGGCCCGTCAGATCAGAGTTATGTACTGAGCCTCCACCTGATGGCTGGAACGCTCGAGCGTCAGGGTAACTGGGAACCAGCGCTTGCCCTTGCGCACGAAGCGACGGACACGAGTTGCCGCGTGTTCGGCGATACGCATTGGATGCACACACTGTGTCTGAACATGCTTGCGTCCGTCCTTGAGACCTCCGGGGACCTTGAAGGCGCGCACAAAGTGTATGAGCAAACGCTCGACCTGAATGCGCAACAGGGCCAATCCGGCGTGGAGTCTCGTGGTGGCTTCCTCAACAACCTCGGGTTGTGCCAATACAGGCTCGGCCGCTGGACCGAGGCGGAACGACTCTTCTCCGAAGCAATCGCGCATAATCAGCATGAGTTTGGAGAGGACCATCCGGTGTGCGAAACAAATTACTTGAACCTAGGGCTCGTTCAACTGGTCCTGGGCAAGCTATCGGAAGCACTACAGCACTGCAAGACGGGAATGAAGATCGCCGAGCGTTCGCTGCCACATGACGATCCGAGGCTGGCTGCTAGCTTGAACATGATGGGCCTAGCCCTGTCGGAACTCGACAACCCCGAAGAGGCGCGAGACGCGATGCGCCGTGCCCTGGACATCCGAGTGCTCGCGCAGGGTGATGGCAGCAAGGCCGTCGCCACCGTGCAGAACGACTTGGCCCTTGTGGAATCGAAGCTCGGCAACCACAATGCCGCGGTGGGGCTCGCCACGCGGGCGGTGGACACGCGCCGCGGGTTCTTTGGCACGGAACACCATGACACGGCCGAGGCACTCCACACCCTCTCGCACGCCTTGGCGTGCGCTGGCAGGCACGCGGAGGCCGAGCAGCACGCGCGGCAGGCACTCGAAGCGCGCAAGGCGGTGTTCAGGCACGACAACCCGTACACGGCCCAGAGCCTGCACCAACTGGCCATCGTGCTGCTTGAGTTGGATCGGGCGGCGGACGCGTTGCCGCTCGCCGAGGAGGCGGTCGCCATGGGCCGCCCCTGCATGCCCGAAGACCATCCGTGGTTGGCACGCTGGACGGCGGACCTTTCTGCGATCCAGGCCCAGCTCGCCACGACGTGATCCGCGCCAGCCCAGAACGGCGGGGCGATTCCACGCGCCAAGACTACAGCAACGATGCGTTCTAAGGACTTTCAAGCGAATCCCTGCCCTCACTGTGCCTCGCTATCGATCCCGTATCCTTGGGGATTCTGAACGCAAGCCTGGAACACCTCCAAAGTCGTCCGGCCGGAACGCCGAAACCACTTCATAGCAGGCCACGGGCACCTTCGCCCGGGCCACACACGCAACCTCTGCAGGGGTACACACCATGGCAACCGTTCCGAATCGCAAGCAGGACATGATCACGTTCTTCGCCACCCGACTGCCGGCGTGGCAGGCCGACCCGGCCGCCATCGGCCTGAGCGCCGAGCAGGTCGCGGCGCTGGGTGTTCGCCTCCAGGCGGCCCAGGATGCGGCCGGTGTACAAGCAACAAAGCAGGCCGAAGCGAAGGCCGCGACGGAAGCGAGCAACACCGAGGCGCAGAGCCTCCGCGGCTTCGGCGGCAGCCTCATCAACGTCATCCGCGCCTTCGCCGAGGCGAGCGACGACCCGTCGGTGTACAGCGCCGCGCAGATCCCCGCGCCCGCCGACCCCACGCCCGCGCCGGCACCCGGCATGCCCACGGACATCACCGCCGCCATCGACAACGCCGGCAGCATCGACCTCGCCTTCAAGGCCGAGAACGCCCAGCCGCACACCGGCACGTTCTTCGAGATCCGCCGCAAGCTGGACACCGAGAGCGCCTTCACGCTCATCGGCACCAGCGGCGAGAAGGCGTACAGCGACGCGACGATCCCCGCCGGCACGACCAGCGCGGTCTACACCATCACCGCCCGCCGCGGCGAGCTGAGCAGCGGCACGAGCGAGAACATCTTCGTGCGGTTCTCGGGCGCCGGCAACCCGGGCGTGCAGGGCGAGGCCGGCGGCCAGCAGGCGGCCTAAGGGTTGATCGTGACGCCTCGCCGGCGGGGCCGTGGGGGGGGGGGGGGGGGGGGGGGGGGGGGGGCCGGCGGGGGGGGGGGGGGGGGGGGGGGGGGAAGGGAGAGAAGAAAGAAGGGGGGGGGGGGGGGGGGGGGGGGGGGGGGGGGGGGGGGGGGGGGG
>ERZ1740058.57-NODE-57-length-93799-cov-12.458643_pt1 | contig 93799 bp, 89 predicted proteins | sample MGYA00581745_ERZ1740058 | MGnify/ENA primary metagenome ERZ1740058 (study PRJEB43018, sample SAMN04849742) | marine metagenome | isolation source: floating plastic debris | place: Pacific Ocean | collected 2008-08-30 | study: EMG produced TPA metagenomics assembly...
AGGATTCGAACCTCCGGCCCCTTCGTCCCGAACGAAGTGCGCTACCAAGCTGCGCTACATCCCGCTATAGCCACCTAATAAATTAGCACAGCGATCGCATTGGCTGAGTCAGAAAAAATACAACTGCTCTGCTCAAGCACACGCCAGAAGGAAAAAAGCCCGTTGTTGATGGCTAATGCGATCGCTCTTATGCCTGGGCTATATTAGTGCCAAGGGCATCGCGGATAGAAAGGTAGCCCACGGTTTCTCGACTGATGAATCTTAGCTCGACTGATATCGCTAAAGCGCCCATTGTTTGCTGGTTGCGCCGACATCGCAAAGTCATTTTCTTAACCTCTCTGGCCGTCATTGCACTGGCGATCGTCTGCGGCTTTTTAATGGCATTGCCTTTAGGGATGGCGTTAATCACCACCGATGCCTTGCTGACAGGGGTTGCTCCCCTGAGGAGATATCGCTTTGATCGGGCAAAGCAGCCGGTTTATTACTGGATCACTATTGGTTTCTGGATATTCATGACTTTCACATCACTGGCAGTGGTCTATGCCTGCGCTCGCTAAGCTCTTCACGCGGGTTCTCTAAATCAAGTGACAAATAGCTTACTGAAGCGCTTGCGGTTCGCGCTTGACAAATAGCTTGCGGTTCGCGCTGTAAAATCGAAGTCCGGGCTTTGTTGCCCGTAAGCTGTCCAGCAGAGAGGAGAACAATCGCCGTGACTAATAGCTTCAACGCTAAAACTACCCTGAGTGTCAATGGTAAGCAATATACCTATTACAGCCTGCCAGAGGCGGCGAAACAGTTAGGGGATGTCAGTCGGTTGCCGTTCAGCCTTAAGGTCTTGTTAGAAAATTTGCTGCGTTATGAAGATAACCGCACGGTGACGGCGGAGCACGTGCAGGCGATCGCCCAGTGGCTGGATACGCAGTCCTCCAATCAAGAAATTGCCTATCGCCCGGCCCGCGTGCTGATGCAGGACTTTACGGGAGTGCCTGCGGTGGTGGATTTGGCGGCCATGCGCGATGCGATCGTCAATCTCCACGGCGATCCCGAAAAGATTAATCCCCTTTCGCCAGTGGATTTGGTGATCGATCACTCGGTGATGGTGGACAGCTTTGGCAGCGCCGAGTCCTTTGGTGACAATGTGAAGCGCGAATTTGAGCGCAACGGAGAGCGCTATGCTTTTCTGCGCTGGGGCCAGAGCGCCTTCGATAACTTTCGCGTCGTGCCTCCGGGAACGGGCATTTGCCACCAGGTTAATTTGGAGTATCTGGCTCAGACCGTGTGGACGAAGGAAGAAAACGGCGAGACGATCGCCTATCCTGACACCTTGGTTGGCACCGACAGTCACACCACCATGATTAACGGCTTAGCCGTGCTGGGCTGGGGCGTGGGCGGCATTGAAGCCGAAGCCGCGATGCTGGGTCAGCCGATTTCAATGCTAATTCCAGAAGTGGTGGGCTTTAAGCTGACGGGGCGGTTACCCCAGGGTGCGACCGCTACAGACCTGGTGCTAACCGTGGTTGAAATGCTGCGGAAAAAGGGCGTAGTCAGCAAGTTCGTGGAATTCTACGGCGATGGCCTGTCCCATCTGACCCTCGCCGATCGCGCCACTATCTCCAATATGGCACCAGAATATGGCGCCACCTGTGGTTTCTTCCCCATTGATAGTGAAACCCTGAATTTTCTAGAGTTTTCGGGGCGCGACTCCGAACGGGTTGCATTAGTAGAAGCTTACGCCAAAGCTCAGGGCCTCTGGCGCGACGATGATACGCCTGACCCCATTTTTACCGATACCTTAGAGCTTGATTTGGCCACGGTTGAGCCGTCTCTGGCAGGTCCCAAGCGACCCCAAGATCGGGTGCTGCTCGCTCATTTGGCCGAGCAGTTTATGACCTCTGACTTTCCCAGCTTTAGTGGCTTGGAATCCTATGGTGATAAGCGCTCAGTTCCGGTTGCTGGGACTAACTACGAGCTGACCGATGGCGCGGTGGCAATGGCCGCTATCACCAGCTGCACGAATACCTCCAATCCTTCGGTAATGGTGGGGGCAGGACTGGTAGCCCGTAAGGCTCGGCAAAAAGGGCTTACCGTCAAACCCTGGGTCAAAACGTCCCTCGCGCCGGGTAGCCAAGTGGTCTCTGATTACTTGGAAAAGGCGGGCCTGCAGGCAGATTTGGATGCCCTGGGTTTTAACCTAGTGGGCTACGGCTGCACTACCTGTATTGGGAATTCTGGTCCTTTACCGGAACCGATTGTGGATGCCATCAACGCCAAGGACCTAGTGGTCGGTGCCGTACTTTCGGGCAACCGCAATTTTGAAGGGCGCGTCAGCCCCCACACCAAAGCCAATTATCTGGCCTCGCCGCCGCTGGTAGTAGCCTATGCGATCGCCGGCAACCTGGCGATCAATCTGCAAAAAGACCCCATCGGCCAAGATTATGAGGGACGTCCTGTCTATCTCAGAGACATTTGGCCGACCATCGAAGAAATCCGCACCGTGATGGCAGCAGCACTGACACCGGAGATGTTCCGCGATCGCTACGGCAATGTGTTTAAGGGCACTAAAGACTGGCAGGCGATCGCGGCGGAAGAGAGCCAAACCTATGACTGGCAGGGCGACAGCACCTATGTGCAAAATCCGCCCTTCTTTGAAAATATGTCTGCGACTGTAAACGGCAGCAGCGCTACAAACATTATGGGTGCTCGTCCTCTAGCGCTGCTCGGCGACAGCATTACCACCGACCACATTTCCCCCGCTGGCGCGATCAAATCTGATAGTCCCGCCGGCAGCTACCTCCGGGACAACGACGTTTCCGTATATGAGTTCAACTCTTATGGGTCCCGTCGTGGCAACCATGAAGTCATGATGCGAGGTACCTTTGCCAATATTCGCCTGAGCAATGAAATGGTGCCGGGCTCATCCGGTGGGGTAACGCGCTATATGCCCGACGGCACTGATATGTCCATTTACGACGCTGCGATGAAATATCAGGCGGCAGGCGTCCCCCTAGTGGTGATTGCCGGCAAGGAATATGGCACCGGTTCTTCCCGCGATTGGGCCGCTAAAGGAACTCGCTTACTGGGCGTCAAAGCGGTGGTCGCTGAGAGCTTCGAGCGCATTCACCGCTCCAACTTGGTAGGCATGGGCGTGCTGCCCCTGCAGTTTCAGTCCGGCACCACTCGCCAAACCCTGCAGCTCGACGGTAGCGAAACCTTTGACCTCACTGGCCTCAGCAGCGGCATTCAACCTGGGATGAGCGTTAACCTGATTGTCCACCGCACTGATGGCTCGACTGAGTCAGCACCGCTGCTGTGCCGCATCGACACCCTTGATGAAGTGGAATATTATCGCAACGGCGGCATTTTGCATTATGTGCTGCGGCAACTGTTGGCTGCCTGAACAGCTCCATAATCCGCTGAAGATGGTCTTCCAGTGCTTCTCAGCCCCAGGCATCTTTCATTGCCTCGGTGTGTGGTGAGATTGCTGGCTGGCGATCGCCTGTCTAACAGCAGTTCATCAACTGCTGCTGGAATCCCTGCCACAGCTCGCTCAATGACCCCAAAGTTTTGACCGCTTACGATGAAGTCAACTCATTAGCCACGCCCCATGACTGGTAAGCCTAACTTTCCCGGCATGAATCCGTATCTTGAACATCCGGCTCTATGGCCGGAGATGCACACGTTTATTATTGTCAATGTGGCACGAACCTTAAATACTCAAATCGGGCCAAAATATCGGGCGGCTGTCGAAAAACGGATTTATCAAGACACTGTTCTGATTGGCATTCCTGATAACGTCGTGTTTCGACGCTCCTCGTTCGAGAACACAACCGGTAGCTCGGTATCCTCAACCGCAGCAGCTGTTGCGGAGCCTGAACGAGTCACCGTTCCGGCACTTGAGGAAGTTAGAGAGCCTTACCTAGAGATTCGAGAAATTGCCACGGGCAAAGTAATTACGGCAGTGGAGTTGTTGTCGCCTACCAACAAGCGTAACGGCACAGGACGTCAGCAGTATTTGAGCAAGCGGCAGTCCAGATTGAACAGCCAGACTCACTTTGTCGAAATTGACCTGCTGCATACCGGAGAGCCCATGCCCGTAGCCGGCGGACGGCAATCGGATTATCAAGTGATGGTTAGTCGATCGCCTGATCGCCCGGTTGCTGATCGCTATCCTTTTAATCTGTCAGATCCCATTCCCTGCTTTTGTTTACCGCTGCAGGACGGTGATATGGAACCCATAATTGATTTGGGCCAAACGCTTCAACAAGCTGGCGAAGAGGCTGCAATTGATTTAGCGATCGACTATTCTCAGTTTCCTCATCCTCCTTTAAGCGATGAACAAACTCATTGGCTCAAGACACTAACTCAATCAGTCTGAGTAAAGGCTCAATCAGTCTGAGTAAAGGCCAATATCTTATTTTCATTCCGAATCACAGACTGTAAAAAATTATTCCTGATCCGTAAAAACAGAGTTAGTAGGAATATTTGCTTCAGCCTGTGATTAATTTTTATTGGTTCAACCCTTCACTGTTTTAAACCTTTTATTGTTTTGAATAGCATCGTCATTCTAGAAGAATTTGAAAACCCACAATTTTCATAGAATGCTTCGGCTGAACTCTCGCGCGCCGTCAACAGATAAATCATGCTGACACCTTTGCTTGAGAGAGTTTGATGAAGCCTATCCATTATTTTTGTGCCAGTTCCACTTCGTTGATTAGTGGGATGAACACACATTTCCTTTAAATAAAAATGCCTATTTTCGTACCATGCCTCGACATGACCGATGGCAAAGCCAAAGACTTTATCTTCTGAGATCGCAACAATGCCATAAGATCCTGGGGTGTCGTAGCAGTTTTTCAACCTTTCCAAAGCGATCTCTTGGCTCCACGTTTCATCCCAAGGTGGATGACTGAAGACCGCAGTAAATAAGTCAGCACACTCTTTCAAATGACCATGTTCGATGGGTTTCAGCTTTATTGAGGATGACATCTCTCGTATCTTTCGCTGTTCGATTAAAGGGCTTGTCCTTCCCAGTCGAGCAACTTCCGGCTCTACCGTAGTTTAAAGCTGGCGCGGCGAAACAGTCGTGCTCACTGGCGATATCGGTAGGTTGAGTGAGAAATGAGCGATCGCTATAGGGCCTTCACACTGCGTTAGGCAGCATAACGACCTTAAACCAGTAATCCACAAAAAGTCGAACCAGCGCTTTGAATTGTTCGATATTTGTTGGCTTGACCATGTAGCTATTGACCCCAGACTGATAGCAAGCGTGTACGTCTCGGGGATTTGATGAGGTTGTCAGGACAATCACTGGAATTTCTCTCAACCGCTCATCTTGTTTAATGTGCATCAGCACTTCGCGACCATCAGTGCCCGGCAAATTTAGGTCGAGCAGGATAAGTTTAGGCAAATAGCTGTTTTTTTCTTCGCCACAGGCGCTGATTTGAGTGAGAAAATCTAACGCTTCATCCCCATCAACACAGCGTTTCAGAGGTATTTGAATGTCGCAGGTTCGGCGCATAATTCGCCCTAATGCTTCAAAATCCTCGTCGCTGTCTTCCACGACCAGTAGAACGGGGTGTGGCTTTTCAGTCATGGGTATGACCTTCCAACGTGAAATAAAATATGGTTCCTTCACCATAGACTGAATCGACCCAGATCTGGCCACCATGACGCTCTACAATTTTTTTGACGATGGTCAGACCAACCCCAGTGCCACCACCGAAGCGCTGGGGTGAATGCAGGCGCTTGAAAATTCTAAAAATGGTGTCTAGATGCTTAGGACGGATGCCGATGCCATTGTCACGCACGTAAAACACTGTCGCTACTGCCGGTTTTTTTACCGATGCGGACCAAGGTGGCTTTTCGGCGATTTCCGCTGGTTGCAAATACCCAATCTCAATTGACTTGTGGGCTTCGCTGTTGTACTTAATCGCGTTACTGATCAGGTTAGTGAATAACTCAGTAATTAACGTGCGATCGCACTTGCAAACAGGAAGCTCTCGCGGAATTTGAAAATCCACTTGTTCTGGCTTGCTGATTTTGAGCACATCAACGACACCGGTCACTAACTTTTGCAGATTTACCGTAGCCATCTGCAGGTCAGCTCGACCCAGGCGCGAATAGTGCAGCAGCGAGTTGATCAAGTCTTCCATCCGCTGCGTTAGGCGCATCAGCGTATTCAGTTTTTCGGCGCCATCCTCTCCCAATTGCTCGCCATAGTCTTCAATCAGGAAACTGGAATAGTTATGAATACCCCGCAGCGGCTCTTTCAAATCGTGGGAGGCAAAGTAAGCGAAGGCGTCCAGTTCCACATTGCTCCGCTCCAGTTCGGTATTCAGTTGAGCCAACTCATCGGCTTTTTGTAGCACTAGGCCAATCACAGTGCTGCGAAGCTCTAGGGCGGCTTCAATATCGTAGGTTTTCCAGGGTAGCGATCGCCGATGAACCGTTTCTTTCCACTGCTCGAAGGATTTGCGGGGCGACATTCTTAGCTCCCCTGCTCCGTCCACCTCGACTGGCTTAGTGGGATTGCCCGCCCAATTGATAGTCTGTAGAACTTCAGGGCGAAACCACAGAATGTAAATCTGCTGAACGCGCGACACTACAATTGCCAGTAATCCGCTAGCAACGCCGCTAAATTCTTCAGCCGCAGCGTAGCGATCGCTCAAGTTAGAGGTTTGATACACCACATCTTCTTTGAACTGGTCCTGCAGCCAGTGCAGTAAAGCGGGCATCGCTGCCGCTTCGGGAGTTTGTCCCATCAAAGTGATGTTGCCCTGTTCGCATAACGCCACGCCGCCAGCTTTTACCAGCGCCATCAATCGCTGAGGATCGCTGCCCAGCGCTGCTTGGAGAGATTGGCTCTGAGTTAAAGACTCAATAAAATTGGCCTGCAGTGCTTGAACTGCCAAACGATAATCAGTATCAGTGCTATCTTGCCGATTAGACAGTTCTAAAGAAATAACCTATCCCAGAAATTCGCAGACGGTGCGTAGTTCCTGAGATACCTGACGGGGAGAACCGTGGTGGCAAACAACCATGCCCCATAGCTGACGATTGTGCACTAGCGAAATTGCCATTGTTGCCTGCACACCCATGTTGGTTAAGTATTCCGTGTGCAGGGGTGAAACACTGCGAAGACTTGACAGACTCATATCCAACGGTCTGCCGGTCAGCGGATTACGGTCAGGAACCAGTGGCACTGGCTCATAGTCAACGTCAGGAATTAGCCTTAGCAGGTTAAGCAAATAGAGATATTTTGCCTGCTTGGGAATATCTGTCGGCGGATAATGTAGCCCTAGATAAGGAGTTAAATCGTCGCGCTTTGCCTCGGCAATCACGCTGCCCGAGCCGTCTTCATCAAACTGGTAAATCATGACTCGATCAAAACCAGAGATTTGGGCAACCGTCTCCACGGCGCTCTGGCACAGTTCCTCAAGGGTTTGAGTTTGCTGAATTTGACTGACTGGGCGCTTGACCAGGCGATAAAAATCGAAAAAGCTGACGACCTCCTGATCGGCAACTAGCTCTAGTTCCAGGATGACAGCGGCCTCGGTGCGGTGCGCAACAGCCGAAAAAGTGCGAATTTCTTCACCCACCCAAATTTCAAAGCGTAAGGGATTAACCGTCTCAAATTCTTTTGCCAAGCACTGTTCCAGCGCCTGAATTTGAGTCGCTGTCAAAATTTCTGACAGGGGTTGATGCAGCACGGCATCGAGCGATCGCCCCAAATAATCGCTGACATTTTGACTGGCCTGCACAATCTGCCAATCGGCTTCTCGCATTACCAACAGCAGCCCATGCGGCTGAATAGCTGCCGGAATGTGAATTGGTTCGCGATCGCAGTTATTAATATCGACAGCCGCTGTGGTGATTTTGGAATCAGTAATTGCCGCGATCGCGGCTCTAGTCTCAGCAATAAAGTCTAGGGCTGTCATTTTTGTCGGCGCTATCAGGGGTTCAAAGCGTATCAGGCATCTGGGCAATGCCATCAATACGCTTCATCTTAAAAAACTCCCTACCGAAGCGCCATCAAATTTAATATCGACTTCGCAGATAAGGATTCAAGGAAAAATGTATTGTTCGTAGAGTGCTGTCAGCGCAGCGTGACACGCCGCAGCATGATTACTTTTACTCCTACAATTTTTGCCTGAGCACAGCCATTTCGAGGACACATCAGCTTTATGTCCGCTCAAAGAGAAGCCGCTGCGCGTCTAGGACTCTTCCTGCGGGATGGGCCAAATTGCGAAAGTTGGCTGCACTCGATTAGCAATGCTATGCCTTATCCCACAGTTCACGAATATCAGCGGGTAAAAATTTGGCGATTTCATCAATGCGCTCCGCCGAAAGCTCTGCCTTAGCCGCGGTGAAGACGGCCGCAGTGGCTTTTTCCGGCGAAACATCCTGCTGCAGTCCTCCTTCTTGTTTGACTCGAAACAAAAAAGTTTCGCTATCAAACTCCAGGGTTGGCCGCAGTTGACTTAAGAAACTCACAATGGGATTGGTGTCTTCCCAAAGGTCGGCCATGTCTTGCTGAAGCGCTTTCTCATCGGTTTCGAGGGCTGGCTCATCCAATTCTTCAGAAACCCGCTCCACCGTTTCCGATGGCATCAAATCACGCATCGTGCGGAAAACCACTTCGGCTAAATCGCGAGCATCAAAGATGTCCTCTAGCTCAGCCCGAATCATTACCTTCTCCAAAAAATCCATGTTGGCTGTGGTAATTGGCTTGGAAGGACCTCCCTGCAAAGCCTCAGGCGGATTGGCGTTCATCTTTTTGAGCATTTGCTGACCTTTATCAGTCAGTTGTGCCTTCTCAAAGGCAATTAAGTGCGGTAAGGGGCCATCGGGAGCAGCTAAAGTATTGGCAACACGGGCGTTGACTGCATCTGGGTCAACCAGATTGGGAACATCTTTCTGCTCGGCGTAAGCATTACCCGAAAATTTTGCATCGATGAATCCTTTCTGATTTAGGTAGTCAAGATGCCCAAGCAAATCCGCTTTGGTCAGCGATCGCCCTGTAAAGTCGGTTTCTGAAAAGTTGACCTCATGCTTACCGTTTGCGGCTGCATCTCCCTTCCCAATTTTTTTTAGCAAAATGTAAACGACATCATCTCTTAAAGCGATGGGCATATCAAGCATCTCCGCACTGCAACATTCATAAAAGTACGGATAATTTGACCTGAGAACATCTACTTAACGAAAGAATTTACCCCTCAGGAGTGAGGCCAATATTTTCTGTCAGAGTCAATGAGGATTGGTTTGTCTGAGCCGTGACCGCTAATGGGATGCGATCGCGCTTAAATTTTAGGCAAATTGTCAGCAACAGGCAGGTCCGGCGTATTCACTGAGGTTGTGGCGGCCATAACGCGGGGATAAACCAGCAAAAAGAAGCCCATCCAGACCAAAATTGGCACAGCAACGATGCCGGTAAGCCAATAACGATGCAATAGGAGCCAACTGCCCGCAATGATGCTGACGCCCGTCAGCAAGATAGACCATGGTTGGCACCACCAGGGTTTGTAATCCCACACGGAAGATTCTGAAGCAGATGAAGGCATAACCGTTAGCGTCGCACTGCTCTTTCATCTTACCTGGGCAATTTCCCACAAGCCCCTGACTCTGGTCCCAGTCAGCTTAAACACCCTTGTACAGCACCTGATCGCTCATGGCTGCTGGTGGCAGCGGCGGTGGCGACGCAGCTTTGTTCAGCTGCCGCACGCCAATTTGATTAAGGGCAATACCAACAACGATCACAGCGCCGCCGACATATTGAGCAAAGGTTGGCACTTCTCCCAAAATGAAATAGGCAGCCAATACCCCAGCGATCGGCGTAAAGGCGGTGGCTAAGGAAATTTCACTCGCCGTGCTTTTTTTCAGCCCCGTAAACCAGGCCAACTGGCCACCCACCACAATCACGGCGCCATAAAGCAACATCCAGCGCCACAGAAAAGGGGATGTCACGTCCATAAAGTGGCTGGGCTCAAACAAAATAAGCACAATCACAAAGAACATCACCGTGCCCGTCAGCATGCGGTAGAGATTAAACAAGCCCAAGGGAATCGCCTGCAAACTCACTTTGCTAATGAGGTTAGAGATTGCCTTGAATACGGCGGCCAATACGGTCAACAGCTCTCCTCTGCCGATTTGAAATCCGCCAGACATCTGCACCATTTCGGCTCCAGGCGGCGGCAGCAGCACCGTTAACGCGACCCCAATAAAAGAAACGATCGCTCCGGCGACTACCCAGGCATTGACGCGATCGCCCAACAATAGAACTGACAGTGCCAGCACCAATGGCGTATCAATTTGCCCGACTAAAATTACGTTGTTCACCGACGTCATCGACAGAGCCGTAAAAACCAGAGCAGGCACAACTGCCGCACTTAAAATGGCAATTACGGTCAGAGTTGCCCACTGTTTGCCGGAAATTTGCCGCAGAATGGCTGGCCGCAATTGCTTTTGATAAATCAGCAGCAGCAACCCTAAGGCGCAAACATTACCCACAAACAGCACGTTACAAAAGGAAACTGGATTTTCACCATCAATAAAGTTGGCTTCTCCTAACTCAGTCAGCCGCCGAGTGACGGAGTTGGCCGCTCCAAAGATCAGAATCGCGATTATTAAATAGAGGCGGCCCGATGATGGCAAACTTTGACGCTGACTACCCATAAACCTGATGTCTCGTAGATGTTGATGGGACATAGCGATCGCTGCAGTCGAGCTGTCAGTAACCGCCTCTACTCCCAAAAGCACTTTACTGATTTCGCGGAAGTATTCGTGAGAATACCCTAAGAATTAAGCTTTTTTGTAGCGGTTTTTCACCCTAAGCACAACCTCGCCGTGATGTATCACGCGCTGGTGTCCCTAACCCTGTTCAGAACGATGGTTCAGCAAGCCATCCCGCATTTCACAAGCGGGCTTGGCGGAATGGTCAGGCTTCAGGGGCTTCAGCCTCTAGCAGCCGGGGCGGCCTGATTGAACCGCTGAGGACGACGGTGATGATCGCCTGCTTAACCCCGCGGGTATGATCAGAGCAGCCCTCAACGATTGATTGCATGAGTATTCGCTGGCGCAGCGCCTTTCGATATCCCCAAACCCTCTTTGTGGTGATGGGAGCGGTTTTGGGATACCTAACACTGTTGGTGTTCACAGGCTTCAAGGCAATTAGTTTAGGGATGGGGGCTGCCATCGTCGTCACTATGCTGGCCGTTTGGTTTTTGCAGTTTCGCGGCGATCGCCTTGAAACCACCGGCAATCTCCTGGAGCGCACCGTCATGCTTGAGCACTTAGATGCGATCGCCGCCAAATTTCCTGGCTTAGAGATGCAGCGACCTTGGTCTGAAGCCTATCAGTGGGCTAGTGAAAGTCAGGCGGCGGCGGCAGAAATTGCCCAGCGGGAACCGACCCTGGTGCCCGATTTGCTGGAAGCGCTCTACACCGTCGAGGGACTGGCCAGCAATATTGCGGGTAGCACCGTCGCCCTAGAGCAGGTACAAACTGAGCAATATCGGACGTTGACCCGACGACAATTGGACCGGGGTTGCGATCGCCTGCAGGCCACCCATCACCAGCTTCAGTCACTGCGCGACCAAATTGTGCTGTCGCAGCTCACTACCGATGCCGCCGCCAGCGCCGCCTTGCCCGATCGCCTGCAACTGCTGATTGAAGCCAATAAAACCACGCTGCAAACCGCCAATGATGAGCCGTCCTAAATTTATGCTGATTTTTCGACCGTTTGCCATGCTGAAGCGCTCTTTTATTCTGAGTTTGTTTGCCGGCTTCTGTCTGACGTTGCTCTGGAGCTGCTTCTCTGTCGGTATTCCCACGGTGGATTCGGAAGCAGAGGCCGAAACGGTCTTGCTGGACACCGTGCTGCCGAAAATCGACGTTGATTTGTCCTTTGTCTCCGATGCGGTGGCCAGTCGTTACGCCACTGATGCCATCAGCGAGCCTCTGCCTGCTCTGGAGGATTTTCCCCTGTATGGAGCGACACCGCCCACCGATGGCCAAACCGTTTATCTTGAAATTTTCAGTTCTTCAGAGAAGGCCAACGCCGACAAGCAAAACGAACGCTGGCTGATTGAAGTAGCGGAGCGATTCAACCAGCAGGGAGTTACCACCGGCAGCGGCCAACCGGTTCAAGTGGGCATTCGCCAAATTCCTTCCGGCACGGCAGCACGGTTGCTAGCTGCGGGGACTGTACAGCCTGCCGGGTATTCCCCGTCGAATGACCTCTGGGTACAGATGCTGACTAGCGAGGGCGTGAATAGTCAAATTGTGCAGCCGCGCTTGGTGCCCAATACGGCTGGTTTGGTGCTGCAGGCCGATGCTTATGCGGCTTTGGGCGGCGACGTTGGTTTTGAGCAAGTATTGGACGCGATGATTTCGGGACAGTTGATGGCGGGCTATCCCAATCCCTACACCAGTTCAACGGCGCTGAATCTTTTATACAGCCTGTTTTGGCGCTCCGCTGGCCTCGAAGGAGACGCTGCCTTAACTCAGCCGGCGCTGGAATCCCCAGAGGTCAATTCGGTCTTCAGCGCTTTTCAAGAGCAAGTGCTGCTCACCACCACCACCACCCTCGACCTGCAGGAAATTTTCATTCGTGACCCGGATAAGCTGCAGGCCTTTCCGCTGGAATATCAGAATTATCAAAGTCTGATTCAGCTGCCCGGCTTTGAAACAGTCGAGTTTGTGCCCTTTGGCATTCCCCACAACAATCCTTTGGTCGGGTTTGACTGGAATTCTGCTGCCCAAGCTGAAGCGCTACAGCAGTTTGGTGAGTTTGCCGTCTCTGGTGACATGCAAGCGCTAGCTGCTCAACAGGGATTCGAATCCACGCCTTATCTGGAGAGCGGTACGGCCCCGCCCATTCCTTCAGGCGAGGTGCTGACAGCCGCCCAGAGCTACTGGAAAGCGCGCAAAGACGGTGGTCGTACGGTTTACTTAATGACGGTGGTGGACGCTAGCGGTTCGATGGATGGGGCCCCGATGACTGCGGTGAAAGAGGGCCTACAAGTCGCTAGTTCCGTGATTAATGCGGGCAATCAGGTCGGACTGATTTCCTTTGGCGATCGCGCCGTTTACCATTTGCGTCTAGCGCCTTTTGATCAGCTGCAGCACCAGCGGCTGCTAGCGGCGATTGACAATTTGCGGGCCGATGGCAGCACGGCCATGTACGATGCGGTACTGATGGGCATGGGCGAACTGATGAAGCAGCGCCAGAGCGACCCCGACGGACGTTTTTATCTGCTGCTGCTCACTGACGGCAACGCCAACCGAGGTTACAGTTTCAGCGATATAGAAAACCTAATTGCCTACAGCGGCATTCGGGTGTATCCCATTGCTTACGGCGATGTGGATGAAGAGGAACTAACGGCGATCGCCCAACTCCGCGAATCGACGGTGAAACAAGGCACCACCGACAACGTCCAAGATTTACTCAAGGGACTGTTTCAGACAAATCTGTAGACGATGGCATCAATCTCTCCAGCACAAAATCTTTGCCTTGCGCCTCTGGTGAAGAACGAACGGGATGGGGCAGCCGTTGCTAACCCCATCCTGCTTTGGATAGCTGCCGCTACCAGCAAATTTAGCTTTACAGTCCTTTGGTCTTCATGGGTTCAAAGCCATCGCGCTGCGATCGCTTAAAACAGCGTTGGCTGATGGCGCACTAGGCTCAAGAACTCTTCTCGAGTCTTCGAATCTTCTTGGAAACAGCCCAACATAGCGCTCGTCACTGTCCAAGATCCAGGCTTTTGCACGCCCCGCATTGACATGCACATGTGGCTAGCTTCTACCACCACAGCTACACCTTGCGGGTCAAGTACCTCTTGAATGGCTTCCGCCACTTGGCGGGTCAGCCGCTCTTGCACCTGTAGACGACGAGAATACATTTCCACAACGCGGGCTAGCTTGCTCAAACCAACGACCCGCTGCTTGGGAATGTACGCCACGTGAGCTCGTCCCATAAAGGGCAGCATGTGGTGTTCACACAGGCTAAATAGCGTAATGTCTCGCACCAGTACCATTTCGTTGTGGCCTTCATCAAAAATGGCGTTGTTGACCAAATCATCAAGGGACTGGCTATAGCCGCTGGTCAAGAACCGCATCGCTTCGGCAACCCGTTTTGGCGTCTTCAGCAAACCTTCGCGATCAGGATCTTCACCCAGAGAAAGTAGCATCGTCCGCACAGCATCCATCATCGCCAGTTGGCTCTCATCAGACACTGGCTTAGCCGTAGAAGCTTGCCCATAGGCGGTGCTCCGATCAGGGCGAATGGTCGATACGCCGTTTTGACGCAGGTCGACATCCGTAGCTGTAGTCGACAAATTGGCACCATTGTTGGTGTTAGAAGACACAGTAGTCATAGTAAATCTGTAATTAATTCTCCAAGCAGTTGCAATTTTGCCGATTGACCGTAAGCCACTGAATCGATCAAAGGGCACCTCCGCTAGGCATCAACGTAATTTCGTCGATCACTGCGGAATTCGGCAGTTGGACAGCGTTAAGGATATTTTGAGCCACGATCGCCGGTGTCAGCATTTGCGATCGCTCAAAGTCAGCTTGCACTGTCTCAGTGTCCCAAAGGGGCGTATTGACCGCGCCAGGCGATACGGTCATCACGCGAATGCCGTGTTCTCCTTCTTCAACTCCCAAAATCCGACCAAGGGTAATCAATCCAGCTTTGCTAGCGCTGTAGGCTCCCCAGGCGGGAAAAGCGTTGTGAGCCGCTATGGAAGCGACATTGATAATTGTGCCCTGGCCCTGCGATCGCATGACCGGCAGCACTGCCTGAACGGTTAACAAAACGCTAGTCAAGTTCAAATTCATTAGCGTTTGCCAGTCGGTTAATGGCATCTCAGCCAAGGCACCGGTATAACCCATGCCAGCGTTATTAACCAAGATGTTGACTGGGCCAAAGTCATCAAGCAGAGTCTGCAGTTGGTCCTTTAAAGGCTCCACCTGACTCAGATCGATACTGTAGGGCTTAATTACGACGGGATACTCAGCTAATGCTTGAGTCAATGCCGTCAGCTTGTCTGCGGAACGGGCGACCAGCGCTAGGTCAATGCCAGCTTGGGCAAATGCGATCGCCGTGGCCCGACCAATTCCACTGCTTGCACCCGTAATTAGCGCCCGCTGTTGGATCTTAGAAGTCATGAATCAACCAAATGCCAAAAAATTAGTGACGGGCAAAAGCGGGCCAACCTGAACAAACCCGGCTTAAAGTTTGCCAGCCAATTCTGAAGACTGCCTGAGTCGGAGCCTAAATTTTTGCCAAGAGCTATGTTAACAAACGTAAACGACTTTTGTGGAAGTCCTCATCTTCCCGTCGTTCATCATATCAGCCGGGTTCCCCCTTCGAACCAGTGATTGTACGCCTAGGCGGAGGCACTTAAGCGTTAATCGATTTTATGACGACAATTCAAAGTGTCAGGAATTTTGAGCCAGAGTCCACTCTGGCAAAACCGTAGGCTACTTGAGCTGACCGTTGGATGCTGTTTCTGTGAAAACGCCAATTTGCCGAAACTTTTGATATCGCAGATCTCGTCGCTCTTGAGGTGAAAGCAGCAGCAGCGATTCTAAATTTTCCCGCAAGGCTTCGCGTAAGATCTGGGTCGCCTTCAGTGGATCAGCATGGGCTCCTCCCAAGGGTTCCGACAGCAGCACATCCAAAATACCGAGATGCATCAGGTCGGCGGCCGTAATTTTGAGCGCTTCTGCGGCTTCTGCGGCCCGACCCGCATCTTTCCACAAAATTGCCGCGCAGGCTTCTGGGCTGGCCACAGTGTAAACAGCATGCTCAAACATCATGAGGCGATCGCCTACGCCAATGCCCAAAGCGCCACCGGAGCCCCCTTCGCCAATCACAGTGCAGATAATGGGCACGTCAAGGGCAAACATTTCCCGCAGATTGTAGGCGATCGCCTCTCCCTGACCCATTTCTTCAGCCTTATAGCCGGGAAAAGCACCGGGCGTATCAATAAAGGTGAAAATTGGCATGCTAAATCGGTTGGCATGCTGCATCAGCCGCAGGGCTTTGCGATAGCCTCCTGGTGAAGCCATGCCAAAATTGCGGGCCACATTGTCTTTCGTGTCGCGGCCTTTTTGGTGCCCCAACATCACCACCGGACGCCCCTCAAACCTGGCAATCCCGCCGACCAAGGCCAGATCATCTTTGCCAGAAGCGCGATCGCCGTGCAGCTCAATCCACTCGTCACTCACCGCCTGAATATAGTCGAGGGTGCTTGGCCGTCGCGGATGGCGGGCCACCTGCAGTCGCTGCGCCGGCGTTAGGCTAGCAAAAATTTCTTGGCGCAGTTGATCGGCCCGCGTCTCCAACTGACGCAGTTGAGTCGAAACGTCAACCTCGTTATCTTCTGCCAGATGGCGAATTTGCTCGATGCGCTCTTCAAGCTCGACCAGAGGTTTTTCGAACTCTAGCAGAATGGTTTTGCGTTGGGTCGTCGCCATGGTTTCAAATACATCAGAAGTGACTGGCAGATGGCCTAAAGGCTGAATATTTTGCAATCGATAATGTCATCAAAGCGGCTCAACGGAAGATCGCAAATTGTTAGCTGGCTTTGCACACCAAATTATTCAAGCTCATTTGGAACGCCTCGCCTTTGATCGCGTGTGACCGGCTTAAATAAATTAAGCATGACTTTGCCCCGCCGGGAATCAAGCATCCTAGACAATTGAATGTCAGCCTTTAATTCACCCTACGATTACCTATAGCAGTCTACTTGACCGCCGGATGGGCGAGTGACTAATTTGCAGGACGCTTGCCCAAAAATTTCTGAGGCAAGCGTAATGAATTTCTTTCTAGGAGCTTTCATTATTTAGCAGTCAAGTCCTTATGCAGGAAGCATTTCAGCCTTTAGCTGGGTTTGCGGAACAGGCGCGGCATTGCTGTACCGCAAGTATTCTGGTTTTAATTGATGACGCACCCTAAGATTGATGCGATGACCAAACTCTGGTTGGCGATCGCACTGCTAAGAAGCAGCCTTTCCAAATACCAAATAGTTGAGGTTTGGATGAGCTCAAAGGTTTGGATGAAGTAAGAACGGAGGAATGCGATCTTCGCTTCCTTAAAGCCGCTGTTCTAGCTTTCCGCTGCTGCCATCGCCGAACCAAAGTTTAGGAGCGGGCGAAATCCGTGCCGCAGGGATGCTTGACCAATCAAGTCCATTTTTTCAAGCGTGATTTGATTGCGCCCCCAAGAAAAGTTGGTATACCATTTCTCAAATTCCAGCAGCATAGATTCTGCAAAGCAGGCAAACAGCTGCCTGGCCGGCACGTCCATATTGACGATGCTCATGATCCGCCAATCAATATCGAGAGAGTGCTCAACAACGCCTCCCTTCAACACGTAAACGCCTTCTGTATTGAACTGACTTTCCAGATTTTTGGGGTAACCACCATCGATCATCAAGCAGGGACGCTTCAGAGTCTGTGGATTGATCGCCACGCCCTGGGGCATACTGGCCACCCAAACGACAACATCAGCTTGTGAGACTGCAGATTCGATATCTTCAACGATTTGCCCTCGACCGAGCTCCGCCTGCAAGTTTTGCAACCTTTCCTGATTACGGGCCACCAGCAAAAGTTCTGAAATGTCAGTGCGAGCGGTAAGCCAGCGACAAACAGCGCTGCCAATATCGCCCGTTGCTCCACAAACCGCCACTGTGGCGTTAGAAAGATCAATCCCTAACTGGGCAGAAGCGGCCTCAACTTGCCGACAAATAATGTAAGCCGTATGAGTGTTGCCGGTGGTGAAGCGCTTAAACTCCAGAGAAACATTGCGCACTTGCTTCATGCGGCTAAGGTTCAAATTTTCAAACACGATGGAAGAAAATCCACCCAAAGCCGTGATGTCAATGCCATGCTTTTGGGCGTGGGCCATGGCATTTGTAACTTTACGAGCCGCTGTCTTAATCCGCCGTGTGGCTAACATTTCTGGCAAAAAGCAGGATTCAACGTAGCGCCCTTCAATCACCTGTCCAGTGACACTTGTCACCTTGATGTCATCGACAAAGAAGGGTGGAGCGCTGCACCAAAAGTCAAATCCCTGCTCTGCGTATTCTACAAAGCCAAACTCTCGGGCTACCGATTGAGCATGGTCGATACTGGTTGTGTGTCCAATTAAGCCAAACATCGTAATCCTGCGTGTCACCTCAACAGAGTGAAAAATTGGGCGAGAGACCAAGATTTATTCAAGATATCTCAGGTCAGGCCCAGAATTTGGGTCTCTTCTAGCACAAATGGCCGATTACTCTAGCTTTTTCCAGTTTAATGAAAGCTTGAAAATCACCTGCAAGTGACTAGAGCGATCGCACTTGACGAATAGAGAGACCACAGAGAGCTAAATAGACGGCAATAGCTCTGCGGAGAGCCATTGCCATCCCTCAAAACTGGAATCTGAAGATCCGCAGCCCTAAAAAGCCGCCAAGCCCTGAGCTGAAAGTTTCATGATTTCGCGAGTGGTAAAGCCAATGTTGCCCAAAGCTTCACCGTAAGTGATAACAAAGTCTTCAATGAGGGACTCTTTTTCCATGCCTAGGATGTTGGCATCAGCAGCCACTTCGTTCAGCATTTCCCAGACAATGGGAAGGTTTTGGCGATTTGCCTCCTTCAATTCTGCTTTAGCCGCCTCAAAATTAGCCTTGAGCCACTCTTCGCCAAAATTCAGGTGCTTGTACTCGTCCTGCACCACACCTTCAGTGATCTTGCGCGCGAAATCATCCGCGACCGGAATGTAGATGTTGTAAGCAGAAATGGCAAAAGTCTCAATGATCAGCGCTTGAATTAGCAAGCAAGTGACAATGCGACCTTCAGCCCAAGCCTCTTTGAAGTTGCTGTGTAGCTTTTCAAAGAAAACTTTGGCAAATTCCATATCAGCAGTCACCGATAGGTTTTTGCCGCAGGCTTGAAACCCTTTCATGTGCCGCTTTTCCATTTTGGCTAGAACCATCAGCTCATCTTTGGCTTCAGGCATCAATTCTGCCAACTTACAGTAGTTATCGAAGGCTTCATGCTCGCCCTCAATCACAATCGCATTGATGCGGCTGTAAGCGTCTTTGTAAACTTCAGATTGATAATCGAGTGCAGGAGCGATATCCAACTGTTGCATAGCTATATATCCTTGCGTTTAGCGTATGATGCGGTCAATCTTGACCCCAATAATACACCTCAAAAGTCAACAGCTTGCAACATAAAATTATTACTTAGAATAGCTGCTAAAACCATACAGGACGTAAAGAAAAAAATACTGGTATTTGGGGAATTGCCGACTTATTTAATACGGCAGTAACCGGGTTGATCAAGTAAACAAGGCAAAAAATATGCCGCTTTATGAGTTTAATAAAATCTATAAAAATATCAAAAACATATAAGCTAAGGCGATTAATTGGTTTGCTGTAATGCCCGAAAATGCCGCTATTCTGTAGCTTTTTCATTCGTTTTGTCTTTGTATGATCTCCCTGCTCAAGGTGACATGACGGTGTTTAGCCCTGAAGCTATTGAAATTTGATTTCTTAACTATTTATTCGGTTCACTGAGTCTTATTGTGTGTGGAACTTGGCGCACAAAAACAGCCGGCGTTTATGCGTTGATCAAAATTATGCCTCTGGAAAATCGAGTTCTACTCTGCTTTGTGATGGCTACTCTTTTACATGGCTAAATTCCGTCGGAAGATAGTGGTAACTCAAAGACTCAGAGGTAAATGAGACAGTGCTCCGCTGATGTATCATTGAGCACAGTGCAGGTGCCCACTGGCATAGGCTATTTTCTCAGCCATTGACATTTGATTTCCCCATCGCAAATAATGAAGGTTCGTGTATAAATCCGTTCGGACCAGGTTGAAAAACAGAGTTCCTGTTGCCTGTACGGCGATCGCCCAGGAAGAAAATGACTTACGCAATTATTGAAGCCAGCGGCAAACAGTTTCGGGTAGAGCCCGGTCGATTTTATGATTTCGATCGCTTGCCAGTAGATGAAGAGGGTAACGTCGACATCGATAAAGTGTTGCTCGTTTCCCATGAAGGGGAAACGATGGTCGGTCAGCCGCATGTGCAGGGGGCCGTTGTCTCTGGGACTGTGATGCGTCATCTACGCGGACGCAAAATCATCGTTTACAAGATGAAGCCCAAGAAAAAGACCCGCAAAAAGCGAGGTCATCGTCAAGAACTGACTCGTTTAATGATTAATACCATCAGTGTTGGTGGCACCACTTTAGCGGGTGAAGTTCAAGAGCAGGCTGCGGCATCCTCAACGGCTGAATCAGATACTCTGCAAGCTTCAGAGCCGGTTGACGCTATAGCCCCAACTGCGGCTGAAGAAGAATAAAACTTTTCTCCATTCATTAGGTAATCATCATGGCTCACAAAAAAGGCACCGGCAGTACTCGTAACGGTCGCGATTCCAATGCCAAGCGCTTAGGTGTTAAGCGTTATGGTGGTCAAGTGGTGACTGCTGGCAGCATTCTAGTTCGTCAAAGAGGCACTAAATTTCATCCTGGCAATAACGTTGGTCGCGGTGGCGATGATACATTATTTGCTTTAGTAGATGGAATTGTGACTTTTGAGCGCAAGGGTAAGAGCCGCAAGAAGGTCAGCGTTTATCCCGCGGCGGAGTAATTAGGCATAAAGCGTTCAAGTTTTAAGTGCTTCAACTACAAAGGGCTGGTTACATTGCAATCAGCCCTGCCTTTTGCTTATCTATAGATTGAGATTTAGCTAATATTAGGAATACGCCTCAGAGGCAGACATTCTCGATATCTTTAGGGATGATGCTCATTTCATCAAGCTTTCGCTTTGATTAAGAACAGGCGTTAAGTTTTTCGATCAAAAAGGGATGCCAAGTTACTTTGGCATCCCCTCTCAAATCATTCAAAATTAAGACAGAGTTGTGACTTTTCAAACTCCCCAGCTAGCTAGTCCAAATAACCCATTAGAGTAGATGGGTTTGGATCAACTACGTCATTGGGAGCTATTGGGCGATTACCAGGCAGAAACTGTAAGTCAGAGATAGGCAGATTGCTGACTGCGACGGGACGATGCCCTGGCAACAAATCGGTTGTAGCAACCTCAAAGCCATTAGCCATAATGGGACGTTCACCAGCCATATCAAGACTGCCAACTACGTCAAACTCGCTTAAAGCGATGGGACGATGATTGGGCAAATACTCAGTTGGAGCAATGCGAGTTGAATCATCTAGAACAAACACGACCTCACCTGCATCCTTGGCCTCGGCCTTAACTAGATTACTCTTAGTCTGGCGACGAGACGAGGACTTAGTTGTCGACTTAGTGCTGCCTGTACTGCCAGATGACTTTGGCGTCGATTCTTCTTTGATAGTTCCGTTTTGGCTGGTCATGCGTCAACCTCTTACTGCTTGGGCGGATAGTTTTTTCTAATCAGTGAGCCAACTACAGACAGATATTTCGCTTATCCGTTCCCAGCTCACGGTTGTAAGGCGTAAATGTTGCTAACACTTTCAACTTTAAGCATGCGCCTGCAGCGTTCAGCAATCGTCAGCAATCATTAATTAATTATTATAGTTAAAAATGGTCACCGTTAGGTTCATAAATGGTTATGAGTCTTATAAAAATAGTGGGCTGAATTATTCAAAACGTTGACCTTCAAAGCTTTTCGTCAATTGTGTAGGGGATTAATTAGACGGGCAGCGATCGCCGTTATCGCCGGCAGTGGTAGGAGCCGTACCCTGATTCTGTCAGTCATGCGCTAATGTGTAAGGTAATCGAGGGGCCGTAACGGTTTCGACGTTTTGACGAAAGTCATTCTGTGATTCAGACCGAGAGGGAGTCTACTCTCGTTAATCCAGGCTCAAAACAAACGTAACTGCGAACAACATCGTTCCTTTTGCTCGCAAAGCCGCACCTGTTGCAGCTTAATAACAACTTAAGTTAGCGAGCGTCTATGGTCTGACTCCGTTAAGGACCGTGGACAAACCCCAACGGATGCTCCCTAAGCGTGTCTTTGGTAATGCTTAGGGCTAAGCCTCTACCAAAGCATCCCACCGCTAGGGACAATTAGCGGTTCCCGCCTTGAGGACTAGATAGGCTAAGTCTGTGAATGAATGGGATGTTACTACTCGAAGCGGACACGGGTTCGACTCCCGTCGGCTCCATTTCAGAAATTTTACGAGCGCTAGTTAGTCTACTGGTTTGCCATGATTCACGCCGCACAAGATATGGATGCCGGTGCGCTTAATGATGGCTTATGTGAACTTTATTGTGCTTTATTGAATATTTTTTCTATCTAGAGTTTGTTGTCCGAACTCAAAATTTTGGGCATGTTTATACTGTGAGAGATAGCACTGACGTTGATGGTCGATGCGTCAGCGATCGCGCTTAGGCTCCACTGTAAACTTTTGTCCTCACTAGCTATGAATTCTCAAAATAATTCGCATAATTTTCCTCTTTGGGCTTACTTAAAACAACCTGTTTTTAGTCGTCATCACCAACTTAAACTCAACCCCATGACTTTCTGGCATTCTCATCGCCTCAGACACCTGGAAAGATGCTGGGTAAAGGTTTACAAGCCTGAAGAGCACTACAAACCTTAGCGGTTTTGTGCATTGAAACCAGCTCTCTGCTGGTTTTTTAATATATAAGTTAAAACCTAAAAAAATATTAATATCTAGCTAAGTGGATTGAAGTCTGGTAATTAAAGTGAATTGACATAATTAAATCACTTCATCAATTAAAATTCTGAGTGAATTATCCAATGAGATGATTTTTGCTTTTTCTCATTAATCCCTTAGATAGATTTCAGTTGGCTTTTATAAATTAGTCACTACAAGACATCCCAGCGCTACTTATATTAAGAAAACCTGACATGTGAGTCTTAGCTTGCAAATAGCTCGGCTTTGCAGAGAGCCGGATTTATCTCTATGTACAGGGAAAAAAGCTTGAAAAATATATAGCAGTAAGGTTTCTTGAAAGTTGAGGTGACACTCAAGAAACCTCACGACTGCCTGTAGCGATCTGCGCAAGACGCTCCAAGGTTATCTCAACTAGCAGGGGGCACGACTGTCGTTTCTGACGCTGTTTCTACTAGCGTTGATTAAAGTCAAAACCATCCTCTGAATGAATAGGTCGTGGGATTTGATGGCTTTGCATTGAGTGATTCCCCTGAAAAACGACGGCAGCGATTCTTTCGCGGCTTTGATATCAATTGCGATGACATTGCTCGCATCGTAGTGAGTTGGATGCCAATCCTTCAACCTTGGGGATTGAGTATGAACTGGACGAGTTGGGAATATGGTGCTCACTGCGGCAACATCGTGACGGTGGGCATTGTCCATGAAAGGGTCGCCTTTTCGACGCTGTGGTGGATACTAGCGGAGCCAGGCAACTCTAACAAGATGAGCCAATACGAGTGATGGAAACGCTCTGTCGATGCTTCCCGAATGCGCACTTTGACGATTGGCGAATCGCAATGCTTGAAAGGAGCCTGTCGGGTTTAGGACTTACCGGTTGCCGTCGAATCGTTACGGGATGGCAATCTGTTAGTAGTCATTGCTCCTCAACTGGATATGCACCTGGTCGCTGATTGTGCTTTGCGCAGGGGCATGGGAACCTTCTTGGGTCGATTCAAACGCGCGGGTTCTACCTTAGAATCGACTCACTTTACTGAAGCCGAGCGTGGCGTAAGCTCTTTGCATCACTGGTCTTGGCGCTCTGCTGGTCACTCAAAACTGGTTTATGTTTGCGAATATCAGGGTCTCGGTGCCCTCAAAAAATATAGTTGGAGAGCCAAGTGCCTTTTCCGGTTAGGATTTGGCCACCTTGGTCAGCTAATCTTGAACCCTTCACCACTCTATGAAGACTTTCTATGAACTCTACAACTTTGTCCTTTTGGGCAATTAGCGCATAGGTTTCGGAAAAAGTATAGACTGCCTCCAGGGGAAGACAGTCTACCTAAGCGTTTCTATTCAATGACGTGATGCGCCGATGAAAATTGAGTGGCACTTAGTCTTCGTAGATGCGGCACTCATCAGCATCGGGATTCGCGTCACAGTATGCCTCAAAGGCCGACTTCTTCTCGCCACCTTGTTCACGCTGGTGAGAAGCTTCAGCTTGCAGTTCTTCAACGGCATCCCAAGCGGCAGCGCATTCGGCAGAACTGGCCCCTGAAGTATCGCAAGCATCGCGAGCCGCCTTAACTTCTTCCTGAATTTTGTCTTGAATGTTGTTGCTCATAAGCCCCTATTAGACTGTTTTCAACTTTTGTTTAACAATGCTGCTTAAACCAGGTATGGTCAGCAGAAATAACATCTCGGCTAGCTTAACCTGTGTCTATGACCGAAATGGTGTAAATCGTGTCAAACGTTTACATGGTGGCAGTCTAGCCGAAATTTCCTAATATTCCCTGAATAAGGAATGAAGATTTTTTGCCTTTGCTTAACTCATTACACAGGCAATGTCGCTAACCAGGCAAAAAATCTTCCCCAGGGTTTGGTTGCATCTAAATTTTGCACCAATACTGGCAAGTTAATCGACTGAATACTAAGCAGCATCAATCCGCAGCCATAATCCAATGTTGCTGAGGAGAGAATTTTGTAATTTGTTTGAGATAGAGGCTCGTATTTGGCGTAGGCTAAAACACAAGTTTGCGGCTTGTTAGCCGATTACAACGTTGCTAATGTTGGGAGTCGAAGAACAGATGGGTTGCCGCGATCGCCAGATGCTCCAGTGCTCTTGCACGTGTGAGCCACTTTAGGGAGAAGCCCATGTCTGAAACCAATAAATCGATGCAGTGGGTAAGTGCTCTGTCCACTGAGGCTTCCCTCGAAAACGCCGTTAAGGATGTGGCTGCGCAGGTTAATGGTCAGCTGCAGCAGGCGCCTGATTTTGGCCTGGTGTTTATTTCGGCTGCCTACGCCAGCGAATTTGTTCGTCTACTGCCGCTACTGCATGAAGCGCTTTCAATTCCCTGTTTGATTGGCTGCAGCGGTGGGGGCATCATTGGCACGCCGCCAGCCTCGAGTCTCGCGAAGGAGGAGGAACAGCGGCCAGGTCTCAGCTTATGTGTTGGAGTTCTGCCGGGGGTGACAGTGCAGCCCTTTACTCTGCAGGAAGATGACCTGCCTGACTTAGACAGTCCGCCGGCAGCCTGGACAGAACGGATTGGAGTCAGGGCGGCGGACAATCCCAGCTTTATTTTATTGGCTGACCCGTTTTCGGCCAGAATCACTGAGCTGCTGCAGGGGCTAGACTTTGCTTTTCCCACAGCGGTTAAAATCGGTGGCTTAGCGGGCATCAGCGGCTTCGATCGCAGTAGTGGTCTATTTTTCAACGACGTGATGCAGACAGAAGGGGTAGTGGGCGTGGCCCTCACCGGCAATATTGTGCTGGATGCTATCGTAGCCCAAGGTTGCCGCCCAATTGGGCGGCCGTTGCGCATTGCCGCTAGTGAACGAAATATTTTGTTAGAGGTGGAAGAGTGTGACGATTTTGGCGGTGAGACGCAAACGCCGTTGGCGGCACTGCAGGAAATTTTGCGGGAGCTAGATGAGGGCGATCGCGCACTGGCCCAAGATTCTTTGCACGTGGGCATTGCCCAAGACGGCTTTAAGGAAAAGCTGCAGCCCGGAGACTTTTTGATTCGTAATTTACTTGGGGTTGATCCGCGAATTGGGGCATTAGCCATCGGCGATCGCCTACGCCTTGGTCAGCGCATTCAATTCCACTTGCGCGATGCCCGCACCTCTGCCGATGACCTGGAAACGCTATTAATTCGCTACCGCAGCGAGCACAAATCGTTGGCGAGCGCTCCCATTGGAGCCCTGATGTTTGCCTGCATGGGGCGCGGCGAAGGTCTTTATCAAAAGCCCAATTTCGATTCCCACTTGTTCCAAGAGTTTGTTGGCAACGCTCCAGTCACGGGCTTCTTCTGCGGTGGCGAAATTGGTCCTGTGGGCGGCACAACATTTTTACACGGCTATACTTCCGTCTTCGGCATTTGCCGGTCAGCCCAGCCTTAAAGGGCAGACTGCGCCAGCTAGAGTTTTGGGTGATGGGTCTTTGGCTCTCGACAATGAAAAATAGGCGCTTCAACAGAGAGCAGGAAAACATGGCAGCCTCTCTCGCCCCAGCAAGATGGTCACTCTAAGCCTTGCCTCATCACTCACCTGGAGTCCTCCGGGCCAGGTTTCCATGCGGGCAAACAGCCATTTGCCTCAACTTTCTCGATTCGGCCAGCCAAACCACCGCCGACATCGCTACATTTAGCGTGATCAAAGAAATTACTTGCATTTGTGAAAAATCTGCATATCCTTGTGTGGAATAGGAAAACATGGGGGAGAAGCATGAGACCCCGAGACTATCAAAAAACTAGATTTAGATTTGGCGTCTGGGCACTATCGGCCTCTGCGATCGCAGGGCTGATGACGCCGACGGCAATTATCGCTCCAGCTCGAGCCGCTGTTTTACACGGCTGGAATTTTGATCCCGCCACTAAAGCGCTAACAATTACTCTGCCAGATGGCATCACGCCAGAATTTTTTCTGCTGGCTGAGCCGGCCCGCATTGTTCTCGAAATTCCCGACACTACTTTGGGCACCTTGACCACTGCTCAAGCGTATTCCGGCGCGGTGCGCAGCATCCGCCTGATGGAAGCAGCCGACGGTTCGCGCTTGGTCCTCGAATTAGCGCCCAACACTCGACTCGATCCTCGCCATGCCGAACTGACTGCGATCGCCCTCGACAATGGCCAAACGCAGTGGAGCCTGCAGCCACTGTTGCAAGACAGTCCACCCGCGCCCATCGCGGCAGGGACATCAACAGCGGACACTGATGTGGCGAATTCACCAGCGGCGTCCGAGTCCACCAACGGCGCAGTCCCGCCTTCCGTGGCGAGTGCTCCAGAGCCGTCGCTGTCAACGGCCTCGGAGGAAAGTGCATCAGGCGAGGGAGATGTGGCGGAATCGTCTGAAGAGTCAGCGGTGATTGAGTCCCCTGATTTCACCGAGACTGAAATGGAGGTAACTGACTCAGCGACCGAGCCGGCAGCGATTGACGGAGCAGAGACATCTGCTGATACCGAGGCGGCTTCTGCATTGTCAGCGCCAGCGCTACCCGCAGAGAGCCCATCTCTACCAGAAATTGCCAATACGGCGACGGTGGGAGCCGTGCAATCGTTGCCAGATGAGATTGCACCACCGGTCTCTGAAACGGCTGATAATGCTGAGACCAGGAATTCAGCTGCTGATGGTGCTGAGATAGAAGATACAGCTGATGATGAGTTAGTTGAGTCGGTGCCAGCAGCGATAGCGGCCCCCGCTGCCGTCGCGACAGAGACAGCAACGGACTCTGTGGCAGCAGTTGCCGAGGAGTCCGTGCCGATTCCAGTGACCACAGCAGATGTGCCCCCAGCGCCTTCAGAGGCGGCTGCCGAAGAGTCTGCGCTGCCCGACATTGCGCATGAAGTCACTGCTGAAGTGGTGCGATCGCTGCCGACCGGTCCTGATCCTCTGGCAGATGTGAATACTGAGGCTGCCACGCTAGCTGGGATCACGGTAGAAAATTTGGATGCTTTACCACCGGGAGAAGTTCCCGCAGCCCCGATGGCACCGTCCGCTTCTTCTCAAGCGGCAGTATCGGTGCCATCTCTGGCAGAAGCCGATAGCACCCCGGCGCCGGCGGCCCCGGCTCTGGCTAGTGAGCCCCCGGCCAACCAAGATCTAGCTGCCGCCACGAGCACCGCTGGGCAGCCTGCTAACCAAGTGCGCCCGCCCAATTCTGTCAATGCATCGCCCGTGCAGGCAGTGCCGACTGAGCCGCCGCTGGCGCCCGCCGTGGCGACCGTGCCAGCCGCCGAGACGGTAACGCCGCCGATTCCGCTGCCGCCAGCGGTGACAGCTCCGCCAGCGATCGCCGCGACGGCGATGGAAGTTCCCAGCCTGCCAGGCCCCCCCCCAACCTGGAGCGATCGCACTGCAAGTAGCGATGTGGCAAACCAAACAGGTCCCTCTGCCGCACCGGCGGCGTCTGCGACCGCATACATTACTCAGTCACCGCCCACGGTGGCACAGGCAGCCGTGGAGGGCTCCACGGCATACATCACGCAATCGCCACCTCGAACTTCGGCAGTAGGGCCTGCGACGGCATACATCACGCAATCGCCGCCGTCGACAGCGGCTGCGCCTCCGGCGACGGCATACATTACTGAGCGTCCACCGACCACCGTGGCGTCGGCGCCAACAGCGGCTACCGAATACATCACTGAACCACCGCCCATCGCCGCGCCCTCGACAGCGGCTACCGAGTATATCACCGAGCCGCCGCCCAGAGCGACAGCCTCGACGAGCACAGCCGCCACGGCATCTACTGCCGCCCCTCCGACAGCTGCTCCAGCGGGTACCGAAGTGGCGACAGTACCCCCACCGCCGAGAGCAATTGCCGCTTCCTCGACTAGCGATACACCGCCTTTCTTGCCAGCGCCATCGGCCTCTGACGACGATGCACCGCGCGAGCGTCCCACGATTCCGCCACCACCGACAAGGGCCGTCGGCGGGCCGGACACCGTGCCGTTTGGTGCACCCTTGCCACCGACCGAAGCAGGACAATCAGAGCTGCAGGGCTATAACTCGCTTTTGCCGGCAGGAACGTCACTGCCCCTGCAATATACTGGTGCAGCGCCGTTGACATTGGCGGCAGACAAGCCGGTTGAGCAGGCTCTTTCCCTAACTGAGGATATTTACGATGCCGATACCGGAGCATTATTGCTGGCTGCCGGCACGCAGGTTTGGGGCCGCTTTGAGAACATTGACGATAACGATCGCCGATTTATTGCCGAATCGGTAGTCTATGGCCGCGATCGCTTTCCTCTGGCAGCCGAGTCGGACCAGATTGCTGGTGTCCAGCAGTCACGTGATAGAAATCTCGCCATCACATCCAGTATTGAGTCTGCCACAATTACCGCTTTGAGCGGTTTTCCCGGCATCGGTCTAATCGGTGGCGCTGCTATTGGTGCCCTGACTAGCTTTGTTCAGTCTCCAACCATCGTGGCGATTGCCCCCGGCACCGTGCTCGCGGTCGAGGTGACCTCCGAAAACTCGTCAATTGCCGGCGACGCCGAGCCCGAATAGCGCTGATGTTGAGGAAAATCACTTGAGAGGCTGCGTAGTCTCCAACCAGCCGCTAAGCATTTTCGCGGCATGGTGCGGTCCTCTATCTACAGGTCTTCCTGTCGCCCTTGCAGCCAGTAGGTTAACATTTCACCTTTGCCCTTCACGTCGATGAGCCCTCGTGATTCGAAAATATAGTGAGCTTTGAGCTGTTCATACACGGCGGCGGTGACTTGGATGCGATCGCAAACTCCCTGCGATTCCATGCGGCTGGCAACGTTAACGGCATCCCCCCACAAATCGTAAGAAAACTTCTTCAGACCAATGACGCCGGCGACCACAGGGCCGGTATCAATGCCAATGCGCAGGCTAAAGCTAGAACGGTCTTGTCGCCGAAACTGGGCGATCGCCGCTTGCATATCAAGCGCCATTTCAGCGATCGCCTGAGTATGGTCGGTCAAGGGGCTAGGCACCCCACCCACGACCATGTAAGCATCGCCAATGGTCTTAATTTTTTCGAGTTGGTGACGCTCGGCCAGATGGTCAAAAGCCGAAAAAATCTCGTTGAGCAGATCAACCAGTTCCGTCGGCGCCAAGGCCCCCGCCATCTCAGTAAAGTTGACAATATCGGCAAAGAGAATCGTTACTTCGTCAAAGCGATAGGCAATGGACTGACTGCTACGCTTGAGCTGATCGGCAATGGAGGCCGGCAGAATATTGAGCAAGAGCTTTTCCGAACGCTCCTGCTCAATGCGCAAGGCTTCTTCAATTTCTTTGCGATCGGTGATATCGGTTAAAAAACCTTCCACGACGGCTGAATCCGACTGTTGATGCGCCACTGGAATGCCCTTTTCCAAGACCCATTTTTCCTGGCCGTCGGCGGTCAAGATGCGATAAGTCATTTGAAATGGGTTGCCGTCTGACAGCGAGTGCTCAATTTCACCCTGCACATAGCTGCGATCGTCAGGGTGAATAAGTCGTTCAAAAGGCACAGCCTGCTCTCCCAGCAAATCGCTGGGCGCATAACCCGTCAGGTTGTAGCAGCCATCGCTGACAAATTCGAGGTTCCAGTGAGTATTGCAGTGGCGACGATAAGCCATGCCAGCTAAGTTGCCTAGCAAAGTTGATAGAGTACGCTGACTTTCTCGCAGAGCTTCCTGGGCGTGACGTCGCTGCGTGATGTCAGCCACGGTGCCTTCGTAATAAAGAATCGTGTCGTGCTCGTCCTTTACGGCTCTGACGTTTTCCGAGACCCAGATGATTTTTCCATCCGCTTGATATACTTGCGACTCAAACCCAAAGACTGCATTCTGTGAATGTAGGCGCTGCAGCATGGTTCGCCGTCGCGCTTCGTCAACATAAAGGCTGTCAATATTGATCGCCTGGGCCATCATTTCATTGGGACTGCGATAGCCATACATTCTTGACAGCGCCGGATTGACACTTAAATAAGCAGCGTCTGGGCTCGCTTGGAAAATGCCCTCAGCGGTATTTTCAAAAATGCTGCGATACTTCTCTTCGGCTTTTTGCAGGGCGATATCTGACTGACGTTTTTCCGTGATGTCACGGGCGACCCAAATCACTCGATTGTCAGGCATCGGTGAGATGATGGCGCTGTACCAGGCAATGTTGTCGAAGTCATCGAGCGCGGTCTGTCCGCTGGCATCATTCCCCTGCTGCCAATCGCCAATCGGCAGACTATACTCTAGCCGTACAGGTTTGCGAGTATTCAGGGCCTGTTGAATATGTCGCATAAACAGACTGGCTTGATAGGGCGGCAGCACTTCATACACCGTTTTGCCAACCCGCTCTTTACCAGGGCTGTAAAGCAACTGTGAGTTGGTGGCGACCATACTGAGATAGTGACCGTCACCGTTAAACACGGTGATGACATCCGTCATCGCTGCAAAAAGCGCCCGCATCTCAGCTTCAGAAGCTCGCAGGGCTGCTTCAATGCGGTGACGTTCACGAATTTCAGAAAGCAGCCGCTGATTAGACTCGGTTAGCGCTGCTGTACGCCGAGCCACGCGCAGCTCTAATTCTTCTTTGGCTCGCTGCAGCGCGACTTCGGCTGCTTTCCGCTGGGTAATATCTTCGACGGTGCCCTCGTAGTAAAGTAGCTCACCGTGGGAGTTGTAAACGGCACGAGCGTTTTCCGCAATCCAAATGATCGTGCCATCGTGGCGATAAATTTGCGATTCGAAATCAGTAACGCCATCATCTCGCTGCAGAGCTTGGATAAATTCACCGCGTCGATGGGGATCGACATACAGCTGCTGCTGAATGTTGGTTAGATCTCGCATCATCTCTTCGGCGGACTGGTAGCCATAAATCTTGGCCAACGATGGGTTGGCGCTTAGATAGCTGCCGTCTGGAGTCGTTTGAAAGATACCCTCAACCGCATGCTCAAAAATGTTGCGATATTTGGCTTCGGCTTCCCGCAGGGCCTGTTCCGCGCGATCGCGCTCAGTAATGTCGATGCCAACTGTAAAAGCGGCTTTGCCCTGGTTGTACTTCTGCGCCACGATCAAAAAGCGGCGCTCTTCTCCGGCTACCTGGGCGGAAAGCTCGCGATAAGCATCAAGCTGGTTGCTGGCGAAAAATTCTTCCACAAACGTGTTGAACTGATTGCTCGTGTGCAGAAAGCCGATATCCTGTCCCACAAACGCCTCTGCCGGCATGCTGAAGGTTTTGGCAAGATGATTATTAACGCCCAGATAGCATAAGTCAGCGCTAATCCATGAAACGATTCCGGGTACGGCATCAAGAATAGCCTGAAGTTGGTCACGGGCTGCCGTCAGGCTTTGTTCTGCCTGGCTGCGCTCAACAACTTCAGTCACCAAGTTATCGTTCGACTCTCGCAGAGCAGCTGTTTGTGCCGCCAAGCGCCGATTAAGGTGAGCCATTTCGGTATTGGCAGTATCGAGCTGCTCTGTCCGATCTTGTACTGTCGACTTCAGGTCGGCCACTTCACGCTTTAACCGCAGAACCTCTTGACGCAGAGCATCGGCGTCGGCTGCAGCTAGTCCAGTGGGGGGGCGTTGGGAAGTCATAGTCACCTCTGATTGCGATAGCGGCGATCGCTTATTCATAGCGCCGACAAATGTTTGGCACAGCCCAGTCAGTCTCTAAGGGGAACTGCCATCACACCAGAGGAGACAAACCCCACACCCTGTCGAATCATCGTGGCGTTACTGTAGCAATTAGGGTCGGGTCAGTGCCCAAAGGTCGGATATGGCTTAACTGTTAATTCAATCTTTTATGCCGCAGTCCGGTTGATTTAATGATTTGCGCTCGTAAATTTACTGATTGCATTTTTAGCAACCTAAAAAGTCAGCCGCTTTTTGCAGACAATGCCCACGGGCAGCGGCGACTCTGGTCAGCGTAAAACTACTCACTTTACAAAGGCTTGAGCCTCCTCCAAGCCTTTGAATATCCTGCTAGTATTTTTACTCAATAGTGCTCAATTTATAATGTGTGACGATTCAGTCGTCGTGAATTTCCACCCAGTTGACCAATCGCTTTGGCAGCAAAGGATTTTTTAGCTGCGATGCCGACAGGGACATGGGAGGATATGGCTAGTAAATTGGTTTTTCTCACAGAGCAAGCAAGTTTGTGAAAGCGTTAGTAATTGGTAATGGCGGGCGGGAACATGCCCTTGCCTGGAAGCTGCTAGAGTCGCCGCAGGTCAGAGAAGTTATGTGCATACCCGGAAATGGGGGCACGGCAACGCTGTCAGGGTGTCGCAATCTAGATCTGGCGCTAGATGATTTTGAGGGCATCGCTCGAGTGGCATTGGTCAACCACTTGAGTTTGATTGTGGTTGGGCCAGAGCAGCCATTAGCTGATGGCATCACCGATTATTTACGGCAGCAGGGACTTACGGTTTTTGGTCCGACTAGGGCGGGGGCGCAAATTGAGGCCAGCAAAGCATGGGCAAAGGGGCTGATGGCCGAGGCGGGAATTGCCACTGCTGAATCCGAGGTTTTTACGGCTGCTGCACCGGCGATCGCCTATCTGCAGCAACAGAGCTTTCCCATCGTAATTAAGGCTGATGGACTAGCAGCTGGTAAAGGGGTGACCGTCGCTCAAACTTCAGCCGCCGCGATCGCAGCAGTAGAGGCGGCCTTTGACGGTAAGTTTGGCACTGCGGGCAATCGGGTCGTGGTGGAAGCATTTTTGACCGGTCAGGAAGCGTCGGTTTTGGCGATCACTGACGGCGAGGTGATTGTGCCGCTGATGCCTGCGCAAGACCATAAGCAAATTGGGGAAGGTGACACAGGAGCCAATACGGGCGGTATGGGGGCCTATGCGCCAACGCCCGTGGTAACGCCAGAAATTTTGGATACGATTCAAGCGCAAATTCTAGAGCCGGCGATCGCCACCCTGAAACAGCGCGGCATTGACTATCGCGGCGTATTGTACGCCGGCTTGATGATTTCTCCCACTGGCGAGCCTTTGGTTATCGAGTTCAACTGCCGATTCGGCGATCCAGAAACCCAAGTTGTTTTGCCGCTATTGGAAACGCCACTGGAAGAGATTTTGCTGGCCTGTGCCGAAAAGCGTCTCGCCCAACTACCGCCTTTGAAGTGGAAACCGGCCTCGGCGGCTTGTGTTGTGGCAGCCGCTGGGGGCTATCCAGCGGCCTATCAAAAAGGCATGGCAATTAGCGGGTTGGCGGCAGCGGCAGAAAAAGGAGCAGTAGTGTTTCACGCCGGCACACAGGTCTGTGAAGGTGAGCTGCAGGCTAATGGCGGACGGGTGCTCGGAGTGACAGCCCTAGGCGACAATTTTGACCAAGCGTTGGCAACGGCCTACGAAGCGATCGCAGAAGTGCAGTTTGATTCAATATATTACCGACACGACATCGGCTTTCGCGTACGTCCTATTGCCCAATAGTGCCAACATGAATGAATCTCGGATTGGCAATAGCCCGCACAGGCGATTAAATTTCTTATTCTGAACAGCTGAAGCTATCGACAATTTACCTGCTGCGATCGCGGCTGGCCCAAAAATTGCTGGGCATTCATGATTGATTTTCTCGGGTGAATTCTGAGTACAGGACAAAAGTTGTAGAGTTTGTCGAAAATCATACGATATATTCGCCAGGTAGAGGACGACAGTTGGAAAGTCGAATGGAGAATTCGACAAAGGCTGAAGTAAATAAATCAGCAGTAGAGCCAAATTGCCATCTCGACTCTAAGGAGGCAAGGTGTGTTCGAGTAGCTGCAAGACATTGAGACCCATGGTTTTCTAAATGTCTGTGTCAGTGAACCCATTGTTTTGGAGCCCTTGGGTGATTTGGTTCATGGGGGCAACGTCAAACGGCACCCGCACAGCTGGTGACCACTAAAGCGCCTGATTGCGACTGGGATCGCCTAAAACATAAGGTACTTGGCCCATCATGATTTTGGGTGCGAAGGTATTTGGTGGGGGAGCTGCGCCCCAGTGCGCTTGCAGCGCTAGCAGTAGGGCGTCCTGTTGAGCGCGAAAAAGTTCTAAATCGCCACCCCAGTTTTGGATGGAGAACCAAACAGGGCCGCGATCGCGAGTGGGAAAGTAGCCTGCCAAGGAGCTGACCGTGTTAAGCGTACCGGTTTTTAGCGCCGCTTGATTAGGCAGTTCTCGATAAATTAGGGTGCCTTCATCTTGGCCAAAAACTGGCATCACGTCTGAAATAGAAAGGTCGTGTGCCTGCAACTGTCGCTGAATGTCGAGCAGAATGGCGACGACAGCGCGGGGTGAAAGCCGATTTTCAATGCCTAATCCTGACCCGTTGATGAGACGGATTTCTTCGATCGGGACGCCGGTTTTTTCAGACGCTTTAGCAGCTACGGTGCCAGATCCTCCGACGGCACGAGCAAACTGCTCAGCCATTTCATTGTTGCTGTAGATGTTCATAGCTTTGAGCAGCGGTGCCAGCGATAAAGATTTATGGCGCACCAGCCAAGTGGGCGTGAGGGGATTGGTCGCGAGTGGCTGAACAATGATTTCTCCAGCGATCGCTAATGATGGCGCCGGAGTATTGGCTGGCATGGTGCTGTGAACGTAGTAGACCTCATCGGACCAGCGACTGACATCCACCGCTTGCATAAAGAGCTCGCCCGAGCGATAAGAATCGGGCTCAAAGTTCATGGCAAACTCGCCCAAAATCACAAGGTTGCCCGTCACCTGCTGAATGCCCCGCTGGTTCAACGTGTTGGCAAGGGCGATCGCTTCTTCCCAGACAAAATAGGGATCGCCTGTCCACCGAATGACCAAATCGCCGTTGACTACCCCATTTTCTAGTGTGCCAGTGTAGCCAATCGTCGTTTCGAAGCGATGGTCAATGGGCCACGTTTCCAGCGCCGCTAATGTTGTTGCCATTTTCGTCAAAGAGGCTGACGGCATAGCCTGATAGGGCTGATGGACTGCAATGGCAGTGCCGCCAGTTTGGACCCAAAGTCCCTGCTCCTCAATAGGAAATCCCTGCTCGGCCAAGTTGGTCAGATAATTGCGAACAATTTCTTTCGCTTCCGGATCAGGAGCGTTCGTTTGTAAAATCCATGGCGACTCCCAACCTGCGATCGCCTCCATTCCAGACCAGGATATGGGCTGCAGCGGCGTCACCGTCTTGGGCTGCTCACCCAGCCAAGAGAACAGGCTCAATACAATAAGGGCTTGATGCAACATGAGAGCAAACATCACACATCGGCACTTATCCTAGCGGACATCACCCAAGTTAGGGTTGATCGCAGCATGGATGTAAACCGCAGACTAAGCTCCAGGCATATGAAATTAGGCACCCTCCCCATGTAAAATCCCCACTGATTCAGTAATCAGTGGGGATTGATAATTGCGTATTTAACGGGAGGTGGCTCTTATGCCGTCTTTTTTTTCAGAGCCCCGCCAGCCGCGACAGCCCCGACTGCTAACACCGCTAAGCTAGACATTGGTTCAGGCACATCAACATCAGGATTCTGGAATCCCTTAGCAACTAAAACAACGTCGTTATAGTCGAGATCGCCACCGCCAACGATATCTTCAAAGCCAATGAAAGTGTAATAGTCACCCGTTGATTCATCGGTATACCCGAAAGCTGTGACGTGCTCTAAACCATCTGAATTTTTACTGGCGTCAGTGTAGAGCAGAGTCGGGTTGCTTTTACCATAGCCGTTAGAAGCAATCAGAAACTCGAATTGAGCAACACCAGATAATCCTTCAAAATCGCTCAAAATAAATCCATCACCTGCTTTTAGATTACCACCTGAACCTTGTAGTGAAGCATTTTCGATGAGCATGGCAGGAGCCTGATCATCAGCAGTAAACAGCACTTGATTTTTATAGCCAGCACCTTCATGAATGAAATAAATTTCAACTGTTTCGCTAGTGTCAAATAATAGGCCGTTGGCATCTAAAGGCTGTAGATCAGTCTCACTCAAAGCAGCTCTTTCTTTGTTGACTTGAGACTTAAAAAAGTCGAACAGCTCTTGGTTCTGATCTTGTAAATTTTGAGCTTCTGTTTGCGTAAACGTAAACGCTTGGGCTTCAGAATGAAAAACGCTGGAAGCAATAACAGCGATTCCTAGGGCAAATTGTTTGGCGATACCGATTTTCATGGTTGGAACTCATTTACAACTTAATGATTTAAGTATATTGGTCTTAAAACATAGGAGGATTCGTTAGGACTACTATTTATCGAATATTTGATTACTGATTAAAAAATAAAAAATTTCTATTTATCTGTCTCTAGGGAGGAATGAAAATATTGATTTTTAACTCAAATTTTTAAGTATATTTCAGGATTTTAAGACCATTCTAAAATAAAGAACTGATCAGTCCAGAAAATATACTGAACTGCTTCGAGTATTAAAATCAGGAACTTCAGTGACAATGCAGTAATCAAAAATGCTGCAGGCAATCAAGGACAGTGATTTTACATATTTTAGAGAATGCTCTTTAGATAGCTGCTGAGCATAGGACAAAAAGCTTGAAAAGTATATGAGAGTGGAGTTTTATCAGAATTGCCGCAATTCTCAAGAAACCCCGCGACTGCTTAGTCAATAGCTGGAGGCAATTAAACCTGAAACGCTCCAGTACATAGTTGCCAGATTGACGGCAAAATTCCATGGCCTCGATGATATTCACCGCTAGCTCATGTTCATTGTCAAACATCCGGCCCGCTGTTTCGTGGGCTTTCAACTGCCGCCATTGGATTTCAATAGCATTCATCTCGCAGCAGCAGAGAGCTAAACAGAAGATGAATAAGCCCTGCACCAGAATATCTGGATCACACGATCTTTACTACCATTACTCAGGTGCGCTAGAAGCCATTGTCGCAACCAGCGATCGTTCCATTCCGCTATGAGACTGCCACCGCAAATCCCTAAAAGAATATTTACGTTCAGTGAATAGTCTTCATAGAGTTTTTGAGAGAAGGTACCGTATTTTTGCAGTGCTTGTTATAAAGGCATATAGGAGAGTCTATTCTTTGTTCTTCTGCGGCATTGTTTACGGGGGGTGCAATGCTTGAAGGTGTAATTGATGCTGTTTGAAGGGTGTGTTGATGAAGCCAGCCGAGACTTTTTGGCTTGAGCATAGGGCTTTGTAGTTCTGGCAGTGATGAGCATGCAGTCTGATGAAAGAGTTACCGCATCCGCTTCAGGTGGTCGGCAAGACGTCCCGACATCAGGGGATTTGTCCACTTTGGATCCAACTGTGCTTAACCAGATTTACACCTTAATTGATGCGATTCTGCCCTTCGAGGCTTGCCTATATTATCAAGTCTTTCCGTTATCAATTGAAAGCAGTCGTCTGACTGTCGGTATTGTTGATCCAGATGATGAGTCTGCGATTGAATACGTCACTAAGCAAATTTCGTATATCGACTATTCAATACAGTTTCAGCAGATCACTTCGGAGTGGCATCGCAATGTGCTCTCTAAATATCTCAATCATTCTGCACAGCAGCAGGCTGGCTCAACAAACGAAGCCTTGGATGGCGAAGAATCAAGCCTGGATGACGCGGCAGCAATTGATGAAAAATCGGTACTGTCAGATGAGCCTTTAGTTGAAGATGCTGTGGAAGACGTCCCGGCGAATTCAGCTGTCTCTGCTGCCAGTGATGCAGCAGCTGAATTATCGGTTGAGGATGTAGGCGATCGCATTGAACTACCAAATGCAGCTAAAGCCTTACCAACAGAATTGCCTGATGAGTCAGATCAGCCTGCGGTACTGGCCAAAGCTTCTGCTCCTTTTATCAATAATCGTTTAGTTGAAGCCACTTATATTTTAGAAAGGACAGAGCATCTAAACGCAAGAATGGCTTATACCGATGTCCCGACATCGATAGAGAAGCCCACTGCAGAAGCGGTCTCAACACCTGTTGCCGACTCTGATACTCTTTCAGGGGCCGCTAATAGCGCAATTGAGCCAGCTGTACGCGCAACCGAAACTGAGCCAACGGCATCTTCTGCAGAGGCGCTGAATGGGTTGGCAGCAGACGCTCCTGAGCTGGAATTGGACACCCTATATCGGGATGTTAGCGAGCTATTGGCGTCCATGCCACCCCAAACGCTGATGCAGGCATTATTGGATAAGGTGACTGGCGAAGGCATCGGTCGCCTATATTTAGAGCCTCGGCCCCAGTCGAGTCGCATTTTGTGGAGCTGTAATGGAGTATTGGAAGGAGAAATTGACCCCATTAGTCGCTATATTTTGCAAGGTGTAATTGACGAATTCAAAAGACTGGTGCGCCTGCCCGTTGAGCCAATTACCGGCCCGCAAAAGGCGGAAATTGAACGGGATCAGCAAGGGCAGCGAATTCTCATCCGCCTAAGCATCATGCCAAGCGAGTATGGCGAGCAAGCTACAATTCAAATTTTGCGCGGTAGAGCCCTAGAGTTTTATCGTGAACAGTATATGGAGCGTTTGGGACGCGATGCTCTTGATGTGGCGCATAAGCTTCAGCAGCGCTTGGGAGAAATCCGCGAGCGCGCTCGTCTGTCCATTCACAATCAGCCAATCCACTCTGATGTATTGCCACAACTGGTACAACTGCTAAAACAGTTGAGCACGCAAGTTCAGGAAATTGAAGCTGCCTATGAAGATGGCGACTCGTCATCGTAAGCAAGTGAGCCGGCAGCACGGATGTGCCCAATGTCCTCGTTTTTGGCAATTCCTGCGCTTGCTGACGCTACTGGATAAAGGGCCACCAGACCTTCGAAGATCAATAAGCAGGCAAACCTGAAAAGCTTTTCCAGGAAGTCTTATTGATCTATTCAAATAACCGAAAATAGGGATAACGTACCGGTACGCCAGGCTCTTTCTCCAAATCAAAGTTGATGACGTTCCAGCAGGGATTTTCGTCAGACGGAGAGCTAAATTCAACTGGCAAGCCATAGAGCCGAGGCGTATTCGTATCGCTGTGGCCACGCCAAGGCGCACTGCGCTCCAGATAGGTTTTCACTAAGTCCTGATAGCGCTGGGCAATAATCACCCGGGTAGCACGATATCCTTGGGTGTATAGCCGATCAAGGGCCTCATGAATTTCAAATCGAATGCCATCAGGATGGGTGTGTTGCCGATACCACTCACCTTCCCACTGCCGCCAATGGCGCCCCGACTGCAAATGTACCAACTCCTTAGTTGTGGGACTGGCCTCAAATGCGCCATGACGAGGACATAAATAAGTATCCGTAAGGGTCAGTGCCGGAATTTTTTGACGGCAATGGGGACACTTAATATCAGGTCCAAAGATGGGATTTTGTAATGCAGGATTAACCATTAAGCAGCAGGCTGATGGATACATCCGGCGGAATCCGGTAGCCGTATTATAACGGGAGGAACAACCTTTCCACCGTTGATTCTATATAAAGCTTTGATTGATGACTGAAATTTCGACCCCGATTCTATCCACGCCAGGAACACTATGGCCACCGCCTGACATCAAACAGGCTGCCTTTGTGGCGCCTGGAGCGACAGTCATTGGTCAGGTGACGCTCGCCGCTGGCAGCAGCGTTTGGTACAGCGCTGTTTTGCGTGGGGATGTTGCCGGGATTGAGATTGGAGAATACACCAATATTCAGGATGGGGCGGTCTTGCATAGCGATGCCGACGAACCAACAATTTTGGAATCCTATGTAACCGTGGGCCATCGCGCGGTAATTCACAGTGCTTATGTTGAATCAGGCTGCCTAATTGGTATCGGAGCGATCGTATTAAATGGTGTGCGTGTCGGTACTGGCAGCATCGTTGGGGCCGGAGCTTTGGTAACCAAGGATGTGCCGGCGCGATCGCTCGTTGTGGGTTTACCAGCTAAGGTTGTGCGCCCAATATCTGAGACTGAAGCCAGCGACCTGATTGAACATGCGCAAAAGTATTACCAGTTGGCTTTAGCTCATGCTGGTCAAAGCAGTCAATTTAGCTGGAAATGACCTAATCAAAAATATGTCAGTTGGCGACCACGCTATGTGCCCAAACTTTAGAAAGGTCTAATGAACTGCCAAGATGGGAAACTGTCCAATGGCTTTTGAATAAGGATTTTTCAGATAGGCAGCTTTAGATGAAAAGATTTATCTAAAATATGTTACATATTGATTATGAGAAGAACATAACATCTTGTTAAGTTATCTGTGTCGGGAGATTTAAAATGGACTGGAGAATTGTGGTTGTTCTGGCTCCTGTGGCGCTAGCCGCAAGCTGGGCAGTATTTAATATTGGTCGGGCGGCTTTGGGTCAATTCCAAACATTTTTCAACAACCGAGAGGCGTAGCTGATTGAAAAGTTAGTCTACTTGCTGATTAGGGCTCACAATTAGTCACTGCCGATGACCTTAAGTAGTGATCGCCCCTGTTTTATTCTGTTTACAGGCCAGAGTAGACAAGCTTTTAGATAAGGGTACGAGATACTCAAACGATGATGGGTCCTGAATTCATCATCTTTTAAGTATGACATCGGAAAAGCCTGCTGTTGGTAGCTTTAACGACGAGATTGCGGGCTTAAGTTTAGTATTTTGAGAAAACAGCATCCAGGGCCGGAAGCTATCAGCCTCCGGCCCTGATTTAATAGCAGATGTCAGTTTGCTAACTACATTTTTTGTAGAGCAGTGGCAGGCTCGGCACTGAGCTGAAGTTTCTCAAGAATGGTGCTAGCCATCTGAGCAGGGGTGAGGCCTAAACTTGCTTTGGACTGTTCAGGTGTTGCATGGTCGACTAAGGTGTCTGACACACCAAGACGCACTAGCGGCGCCACAATTTGTGCATCCAACAGCGCTTCTGCTATCGCACTACCGAAGCCACCGGCTGTACAGCCTTCTTCCATGGTGACTACACGACCGATCTGATTGGCCAGGGGCAATATCAGCTCTTCGTCGAGGGGCTTGGCAAAGCGAGCGTTCACCACTGTCGCCTGAATGCCATGCTCACTGAGGATCTCAGCGGTCTGCATGGCAGGATACACCATAGTCCCATAGCCCAGAATGAGCAGATCGTCACCCTGGCGCAAAATTTCGGCTTTGCCGATGGGCAATGGCTCCCAGCCCTCTTCCATTAGCGGCGCCCCAACACCACTGCCACGAGGATAGCGCACTGCGATCGGACCATCGGTGTAGTTGATGCCGGTCACAATCATCCGCTGCAGTTCTGCTTCATCTTTGGGAGCCATCAGGACGATGTTGGGAATCAGACGCAGATAGGCGATGTCATACATGCCTTGATGAGTAGGACCATCAGCACCGACAATGCCAGCTCGATCAAGACAGAAAAAGACCGGTAGCTTCTGGATGCAGACGTCATGGATGATTTGGTCAAACGCACGCTGCAGGAACGTGGAATAAATTGCTGCCACGGGTCGCATCCCTTCAGCTGCGAGTCCTGCTGCTAGGGTAACGGCATGCTGTTCAGCAATGCCGACATCGATGTATTGCTTAGGCAGCTTTTTGCAGAGAATTTCCAGCCCGGTGCCGGTAGCCATGGCGGCAGTGATGCCAACAACCTTGGGATTATTCTCAGCGATTTTAGTTAGCGTAGTGCCAAACACCTTGGCATATTTGGGAGGCTTTGGCTTACTGGAAGGCTGCGCTTTGCCGGTAGTTAAATCGAACGGGTTTTGCGCGTGATAGCCAACTTGATCGGCTTCGGCGATCGCATATCCCTTACCCTTAACAGTGGCGACATGTACCAGCACTGGCCCCTCAATCTTATGGGCTTCACTGAAGGTAGTGATGAGCTCAGCTAGATTATGACCGTCTACTGGTCCCATGTAGGTAAAGCCCAGTTCTTCAAATACTGCCCCAACTTTGGGCACGGCCAAGCGCTTCATGCCCTCTTTGACTCGACTTAGCTCTGGCGTTAAAGACTCGCCCACAAATGGCAGATGCTTAAATTGCTCCTCCAAATTGTCTGTCAAAAACTGCATCGGCGGACTCAGGCGCATCTTGTTCAAATAGCGGGGAATTGCTCCGACGTTGGGAGAAATAGACATTTCATTGTCATTGAGTACCACCAATAGTCGGGTGTTGGGCAAATGCCCGGCATGGTTAATCGCTTCTAGGGCCATGCCGCCCGTCAGAGCACCATCGCCAATGATGGCCGCCACTTTATAATCATCTCCCTGCAGATCTCTAGCCAGCGCCATGCCTAAAGCTGCTGAAATACTTGTAGAAGCATGGCCGGCACCAAAGTGATCAAATTTACTTTCAGAACGCTTGAGATAACCAGCGACGCCATCTTTTTGTCGCAGGGTGTGGAAATTTTTATAGCGCCCGGTGAGTAATTTGTGGGGATACGCCTGATGCCCCACATCCCAGATAACTTTGTCGTGATTTAAGTCGAGGGTTTGATATAGTGCCAAGGTTAGTTCTACAACGCCTAAACCTGGCCCCAAGTGACCGCCGCTGGCAGCGACAGTTTCCAGATGCTTCTCGCGGATTTGCCGAGCTATCTGCTCGAGCTGATGAATCGACAAACCATGAAGCTGGTTCGGGTGAGTTACGTCACTCAAATGCATAGCGGAATACCCTCAGGTTTACGTAGGTAACGTGTAAGCTGTCTTTTTACTGTAAAAGATCAGGCCGCTGCTCTTATTCCAGAAAAGTCAGATTATGGTGGAATAAGGAAGAGGTTCTTACAGATAAAGCCTCTAATACAATCGTAAATTAGGCGCCCTTTTTGCTAACACGGCTGTTTCGACCGTTAATCAACCGAAAAATCCGTTAATCTCTTGTCATGATCCATCTTTCTCGGTATTTACAACTTTTCCAGTGGCCCGTGATACTATCTGGCTTTCCTAAAATGCCATTTTTAGCAGGGACCGTGCTGTCCATAACTCTACTGCCATCGATGACGAGTGCTGTCCAAGCTCAAGCCCTCGACTTGGACTATGATGCCTGTGCTGATGAGCTTTTGGGAGCTGGAGTAGAGGCTGATGCAGCCGCGATCGCCTGTGCCTTGGCTTATCGTCCCACAGAGGTTTCGGGATGCGTATCGGGAGTATTAGATATTGCCGATGTGACGCCCACAGCGGCCCTGTCTGCCTGCAGCCGCGATCGCCGTCCCGACGAAGTTGCAAGCTGTGTCTCCAGCATTCACGGGGATTTGGTCGTGAATGATTCTCAATCAGTACTGGATCACTGCCACCGTACCATTTTGCCAGAGCGCTATGCCGCCTGCGTCACCGGTATTGCTGACGAAATTGGCTACGCCACAGAAGATGCCCTAGCAAGCTGCATCGCAGCGGGCTATCGTCCCGAAAACGTGGCTCCAACCTATATCCCAATGAACTAGTACTAGTCCCTTGATCGCGTAATCTGGACTCTTGTTAAGGGATCTGTCCTCAAATAACCCACCTAGAGCACAAAGTGGCTGTCAGGGTTTGGCAGTGTCAAACCTCAACGATTGGATACGCTATTTCAAGCAACTCCCTCAGAGCGGTACCAGCTAAGTGTGGACGCACTTGTTGATAAACTCGCGAATTCAATCAATCTTGCATAGATGGGGCGATCGACGCCGGGAATTTCACCTCTGAAATTTTATCAGTGGCGTTTGACGTAGACATTGTTGTCTACAAGCGCTCTGCCTTCATTAGCAGCGTAAAATTGAGAGGTACCTGCCCGTAGATTCCTAATTCTGTAAGGGAAACTCTGGCAGGCTAGTTAGAGGTTTGCTGCGTCAGAAAAACACCGACGGCCAGAAATAGGGCGATGGGTCCCCAAGCGGCCATCAGCGGTGAGAAGATGCCAACTTCACCCATCGCATTACAGATGAAGGCGATGAGATAATAGCTAAAGATAATTACCACGCTGATGCCAAAACTGGTGGCTCTGCCGGTACGCTGAGGACGCACGCCCAGGGAAGCCCCGACTAAGCCAAACACCACGCAGACGAAAGGCAACGCATATTTTTGCTGGATACGGATTTCAAACGTGCGGATTTCGCGCTCGTCCCCCGTTTTACGAATCACTTCGCGGAGATACTGCGAAGCTTCGGCAATGTTCATTTCTTCATCATCTTTAGTGCGATTGGCAATATCAAATGGGGTGCTCGGCAACTGCACTTCTTGATTTTCAAATTTAACGATGTGGCTAAAAGACCCGTCCGGCGAGACGGCATAAATCGTGCCATCAAAAAAATCCCAAGTTTTTTCGCCAAGATCAAAAATGGCGGAGTCAGCGCTGACAATCTGGCTCAATCCGTCTTGGGTATAGTCCAATACGGTCAGTCCATACATGCGCTCACCATCAAAACTCTGCGCGTAAAATAGTCGCTTCATGCGCTGATCATCGTCGTCATCGTCTTCAAATTCTTGATAGAGAATGTTGTTTTCGGCAAACGGCGGGCGTTCGGAATTGAGCGCCCGATCAAGGGTCAAATCAGCTTGATAGTTTGCGGCTGGGGTAATTAACTCATTGAAAGCAAAGGTCACGCCAGTAATGGCAATGCTGAAGGCGATCGCCGGAGCAATAATTCGCCGAACGCTAACGCCACAGCCCCGCAGAGCAATCAGCTCGCTATCAGCGGACATCCGACTGTAGGCCATCATGGTTGCCAGCAATGTCGACATGGGAAATGCTAAGACAATAAACTCTGGCAATTTCAGCACAAAAACTTGCATCGCCAAGCCCACTGAGAGCCCTGACTCGGTGACCTTACGAATCAGCTCAAATAGGGCTCCCACGGAGATGCCAATCGAGGAAAACGCTCCTACTCCAAACAAAAAGGGCAGCAAAATTTCACGCACAATGTACCAGTCCATGACGGAGATTTGGTACCCAGTAGAAGGCGTATGGGCCGGCTTTGGCAGCGCTGATTTGGCAAAAGGAGTGTCCATATACGGAAAAGGAGATCGATTAAATCAATGTCAACAGCTGGTTGAAATTAGCAGTGGGTCAAAGTCGGAAATCTTCTCCCAAATAATGCTGACGCACCAGCGGATTATTGTAGAGATCCTGAGCGGTGCCAGACGCCAAAATCCGCCCTTCGCTCATGATATAAGCGCGATCAATGATTTGTAGCGTTTCGCGAACGTTGTGGTCAGTAATTAGAATGCCAATATCGCGGGCCTGCAGTTGGGCAATCATGGTTTGAATTTCCGCTACAGCGATGGGATCAACGCCGGCAAACGGTTCATCCAAAAACAGAAATCGCGGGCCATCTTCACCAGCGGCCAAGGCTCGGGCTAATTCAGTACGGCGCCGCTCGCCTCCCGAGACCAGATTTCCCAGTGTATGAGCGACTGTTTCTAGTCGAAACTCTTTGAGCAAGTCATGCAGCCGCTCTTGGTAGCTGGCTGGCGAAACATTAGTCTGCTCCATGACCAACAGCAAATTATCCTGTACTGAAAGATTACGAAAAATGCTGGGTTCTTGCGCCAAATAGCCAATGCCCAGACGCGCTCGTTGATGCATCGGTAGGTCAGTGATGTCAATTTGATCTAAACAAACGCGGCCCAAATCCGGTCTTTCCAGCCCAGTAGCCATGTAAAAAGTAGTGGTTTTGCCAGCGCCATTCGGCCCCAAAAGCCCGACGACCTCACCTTGGGCGACCGATAAGCTTACTTGATGAACCACCCGGCGCTTGCCATAGGTCTTTTCAACATTTTCTAAAACAATTTTCAAGGGGCTATATCCAGCAGGTTTACCGAATTTGGCTCAAATCCTATCAAAGCGCATCTCGTCTATGGCAAGTTATGGGAAACATTGTCGAGCAGCGACGCCTCCCCAGAATCAACAAAACCGCTATCAGAATACCCAAAGCGGTAGTGAGCAGCAGCAAATAGCGATCGCAGACCCAATGCGCATCAATCCAGTGGCGATATGCTCAGCGTGTTGTCGGGTGGGGCGGTAGTTGCTCCGCTGGCCGCCGGTTCTTCATCGTCAGCAGACTCAGAAATGGGTGCTGGATTATCTTGCAAAATATAGGTTGTTTCTACCTGATCATTGGGCTGAGGCAGGGCAATAAACCGCCCTTCGTCAATCAAATAAGTCACCGTTTCGGCTTCCAAGCGATTGCCTTCCTGCAGGATGACGACATTGCCGCTAAGAATCATGCGATTTTCTTCGCTGAAGTATTGGGCTTGAGCTGAAGTTGCGATGATATCACGAGCCGGATAGTCGATCTGCACGTTACCCCGGGCGGTAATCACGCCGGTAATGGCGTTAGCTTCTTGAACGTCTGCTTTCAGAGTGATCGTGCCCTGCTGACCGGTTTGGGCCTGTACTTGGCGCATTGACCCTGAGCCAGCCAGCCAAAAGCCGATCGCCCCCAGCACGGCTAAGACATAGGGCGATCGCCAAATCCGCCCTCGATTATTTCCACCTGTCATCTTTGATATCCGAGACTCGTTGGCCATTAATCGCCCCTCACATCAATCTTTTTAGACGCTTCTCTATTATTGTCAGTTCCAGCTAAAAGACATCGTGCTGCAGTTAAGTTTTGTGCGATGCCTGCCCCATTTTGTCGTTTATATCCACACTTATGGCAGTCCGTCGGTCGATGAGGCAGCGTCTCTTAATTTGATTTGCCACTGAGGGAGAGTTGCCGTGGCACCCGGCCCGGGCTGCCCCTGTTGAATCTGGATGAGAGCAGTGGCCAACAGCACCACCTGTTGGGGGCCCAACTGCTGCACCAAGGCGAGCCAGTCACTGGCACAGTCAAGCAGATGGCTGACATCAATCCCGTGATAGATCGGCTCGAAGGGTTCTAGGCGACCAATGCCCTCTCCTAAAAGAATGGCCGTGCCTTGCCAATTATGGTTACCCAAATGATAGAGCGCCACTGAGAACTGCAAAATTCCTTGAAAGAAAGGTTTTTCAGCGAACTCAGCTTCCATCCAGAGATCTTCCATCGTGTCATGACAGGCATAATATTCGCCTTGATTGAATTGTTGGAGACCTAGCTGAAACTGCTGGGCAGCGGCAGGCGGCAGATCAAATGACATAAGCAAAGAGCCCGTCAGTGAGTTAAACAGTCAGACAAATTGATAATTGAGCCAGTAAGCTACGAATTCTTAATAAAGAGATGGTATTCTCCACTGATGAGTGTATGAGGAGTGTGTTGTATGGTAAGCATCTCAGCGCAATCAATGAGTTGCTCAGATTGCTCACAGCCCGAGGGACCGGGTTGGCAGTCTTTGTCACTTTCTGATAATAAGCTTTTTGGGACAGACGGCATTAGAGGGAAGGCGGGTGAACTCTTAAATGCTCCCTTCACTGTCCAGATTGGCTATTGGGCCGGTTGCGTTTTACAACATCAATATGGGAGTGCCAAAGGCCCCGTTTTGCTCGGTCAAGACTCACGTAATTCGGGCCATATGCTGGCATCGTCGCTGGCGGCAGGATTGACCTCAGCCGGATTGGAAGTGTGGAATTTAGGGCTGTGCCCCACCGCTGCAGTGGCCAACCTCACGTCTCGGTTGGGCGCGATCGCCGGCGTCATGATTTCTGCTAGTCACAATCCGCCTGAAGATAACGGCATTAAGTTTTTTGGTCCCCAGGGCACCAAGCTACCGATGCCTGTGCAGCAGCAAATTGAGCAAGCCCTGCGAGGGTCCCCAGTATCGATGCTTAGTGCCAGTCCTGGCTGGGGACAGTGGCACAACCGGCCCGAGTTGGTGGAACAGTATCTGGACTTTTTGCATCAGCCTTTGCCAAATCTCAATCTCGCCGGCCTGAAGGTGGTGCTAGATATGGCTTGGGGCGCCGCTGCCGGCATTGCCAATCGCGCTTTTGGTGATACAGCAGCCGAGGTGGTGGGGATTCATGGCCTGCCGGATGGCGATCGCATCAATGTTAACTGTGGTTCAACTCATCTCGAACCGCTTCAGGCTGCAGTCCGTGAGCATCAGGCCGATATTGGCTTTGCGTTTGATGGCGACGCTGATCGCGTTATTGCGGTCGATGGTCAGGGCCGCGTGGTTGACGGCGACTATATTCTTTACTTCTGGGGCAAGACCTTGAAGGCTGCTCAGCGCCTGCCAGAAAACTTGATTGTTTCAACCGTGATGGCGAACCTGGGCTTTGAGCGAGCTTGGAATGCTCTAGGCGGTTCTTTGCTGCGTACCAAAGTCGGCGATCAGCATGTGCATGCGGAAATGGTGGGTCGGGGTGCGAAGCTCGGCGGCGAGCAGTCGGGTCACATTCTCTGCCACCACTACAGCCTGACGGGCGACGGTATTTTGACGGCGCTACATTTAGCCGACTTGGTGCAGCAGGTTGGCGGCTCGCTGGCGGCTCTGGTGGACCAAAGCTTTACCACTTATCCTCAACGGCTGGAGAACGTGCGGGTCGAAGATAGCGATCGCCGGAAAAATTGGCACAGTTGTGGTGCGGTGACGCAGGCGATCGCCCAAGCAAAGGCTGATATGGGCGATTTGGGCCGCGTTCTCGTTCGGCCATCAGGCACTGAACCGTTGATCCGCGTCATGGTCGAGGCCCAGCAGCAGCCTTTAGTTGACCATTGGACTGATCATATTGCCACTGCTGTGCGTGCTAATTTGGCCGTTTAGCAAGTCCCTCAGTCACAGCGATGTCTCTGTAGACTGGCGTCGAGGAGCCAGATTTAACCAGCGCGATCGCTCTATCCGCTCAGTTTTGGCTGATGCGGAAGTCTCATCAGTCAAAAAAATTGTCGGTGATTTTTGGCAACGAAATTTTCCCGGAATCAGCCAACTCAATCATGGGCGTTTCCTCATTGCTCGCTTTTAGCCTCATCGTCAGCAGGCTGGACAGCGATATTTCTTCTGGTGCAGCTCTGATTTATAGGTATTAAGCATACTTTGTTAGCCGAAGCTGATTTTGGATATGGGTAAGTGGCTGTATCTCACTCAGCTGACCAAGACTTATTTGAGGTGGCTCGAACAGCTAAAAACTTTGTGCTGCAAGCCTTTTATACCAAACCTTGCACGCTTAAAATGTTTCACATCCCACCTCCGCACTCGTTGGCCAAATCGAGCACACAGACGAATCTAAGGCGATCTCTGAGAAAGAAACTACCCACTTGGAATGTTGGTTTAATGCCTGCGGCAAGGCTGCGACAACGTTCCTCAACGCCAACCTACAGCGGTATATTCATTTCGAGAAATCCCCTAAGAACCCGACTCTAGGGCTTTTACTGACAGACATAGCGTTAGAGGTGTAGTGGCAAAGTCCGCCGTTGAAGAGCCAGATCCCGGTCAGAAAAGAGGGCGATCATAATCAACAGGCGATGGCGATCGAACAATCTCAAGCAAGTTGGCAGACAGCGATCTACATTAAGTTATCGCCAATTTTTTTTCACTGATACCGGCATGCTTCATAGCACCCTACTGTAGCTGACCTAAACCATGAGGCAGCCTCGAGGCTCTACTGTTCTTTCCAACGGCGATCGCCCTTTCCTTGGTTTCACGGCCCTCAACCCATGCCTTTAACTAGAACAATCAGCGCCATCGTCGCCATTCTGTTTGCTTTCCTGATTGTAATTTTGGGGGGCTGGTATTTCACGGCGGCATTTGGAGTGATTGTCTTTTTAGGGCAGCGAGAAATCTTTCAGTTGGTTCAGGCCAAAGGGATTTTGCCTGCCGCCAAAACCACCTTCGTAGTGAGTCAACTGCTGCTCGTTTTTGCCCATATCTCACCGTCGCTTGCCCATGCGGTTTTGCCGTTGGGGGGCACATTTATTTGTTTTTATTTATTATTTCAACCTAAATTCGCCACCATTGCTGATGTTGCCGCCTCTATTTTGGGGCTGTTTTATGGCGGCTATTTACCTAGCTACTGGATTCGTTTGCGGGACTTAGATTCTATTTCCATTGAAGCGCTTCCCCTAGATGGATTTTGGCCTACTTGGCCGGTGCAAATTTCGTCTCTGCCAATGGGGTTGACGGCCACCTTAACGGCTTTTGCCTGCATCATCGGCGCTGATATCGGTGCTTACATTATCGGACGCCTGTTTGGCAAAACTCCGCTTTCTGGTATTAGCCCCAAAAAAACGGTCGAAGGAGCGGTTTCGGGCATGGCCATGAGCATTCTTGTGGGAATGTTGGGATCGCAACTTTTGGTTTGGCCCATCAGTCCGCTATCGGGAGGAGCCCTGGGTGCGCTGATAGGCATCACCAGCCTATTGGGTGACCTTACCGAATCCCTGATGAAACGGGATGCTGGGGTCAAAGATTCAGGCCAGTTGATTCCAGGGCACGGCGGTATCCTCGATCGCACCGATAGCTACGTATTTACCGCCCCTATCGTCTACTATTTTGTGACGCTGCTGCTGCCCATTCTGCCTGGATAACTGGTTTGTCCAGACACTGGAGCCAGGATGCAACAATTGACAACAGGCTCTGGACAAAGCAACGCCGACTGGCAACGTTTACAGCCGAGCTTCCTCTTTCACAAGCTTATCCCAGCCCAAATCGCTAAGGCTACGATTGCGACGTAGAGGCCGTGTAACCAGCTCTAAAATGTCGCGGGCATTGGCAAAGCCGTGAATTTGGGCAAAGGTGAACTCAACCGACCATTTCGTGTTAATGCCTCGAGCTTCTAGGGGATTGGCGTGGGCCATCCCGGTAATCACCAAGTCGGGCTGCAGTTGCTGAATACGCTGGATTTGATGATAATTGTCAGGCTTCTCTGTAATTCTGGGTAAGGGCACGTCCATGTCATGGCAAGTCTTTTCGAGCAGGGCCAATTCGCCCGCTTGATAACGCTTGTCCATGTAGGGAATGCCGATTTCGGGAACCGTCATGCCGCAGCGAATTAGAAAGCGGGCTAAGGAAATTTCGAGCAGGTTATCCCCCATAAAGTAGACGGATTTACCCCGAACGATCGCTAAATACTCTTCTAACGATGCCCAAATTTTGGCCTCCCGCGCTTCCAGACCTTGCGGCTCGATGCCAAAGACTGAGCAGATTTTTTCCACCCAAGCCCGCGTTCCATCTGGCCCAATTGGGAAGGGCGCGCCAATCAGCTTGCATTTACGGCGCCGCATCAATCCCGTAGCTGTTCGCGAGAGAAAAGGATTGATGCCCACGACATAATCGCCTTCGTCAAGCACGGGTAATTCGGTGTAATGTTTGGCTGGCAGCCACCCGCCCACCTTCACGCCCTGTTTCTTCAGCTCTAGGGTGATTTGCGTCACGATGGGGTCGGGCACGGAACCAAAGATCACCAGATTGGGATGGTCCCGATACTCAACTATTTCACTTGAGATTTCTTCTTCTTTTTTGCGACCAAAGCTCAAGAGCTTTTGAATGCCGCCGCGGTCAGCTTTTTCTTCTGGCGTGGCTAGGTCAGCACTGGTGGGACATCGCTGCACCATGGCCGCTAACACCGTATCCTCGCCCTGCGTAAAGGCATAGTCTAGGCCGTTAGCCCGAGCGACGACGATGGGAATGCCGATTTCATCTTCGAGTTTGGGCGCCAGTCCCTCCAAATCCATTTTGATGATTTCTGTGGTGCAAGTGCCGATAAAGACGATGACAGAAGGATTGCGATCGCGCTTAATTTGCTCACAAAGCCGTTTTAATTCGCTATAGTCGCTGAGCTGAGCAGAAATGTCGCCCTCTTCAAGTTCCGCCATGGCATAGCGGGGCTCGGCAAAAATCATCACTCCCATGGCATTTTGCAAGAAGTAGCCGCAAGTTTTAGTGCCGATGACGAGAAAAAAGCTGTCTTCAATTTTTTGATATAGCCAAGCGACACAGCTAATCGGGCAAAACGTATGATAATTGCCGGTGTCGCAATCAAATTCCAGGTTTTGCGTTTGCGTTTGGGGTTTAGCTAGAGTCATGGGTTACTCCTGAAAGTGCAGTTAGTGAAGCAGCCCAAAGTCCAGATGGTTGCGGCTAATGGTGGATCAGGGGCGATTGCCCCCGTTGATTCCTCAAAGGCTTTCTGCTGAGTCAGGCAGCATTTTCGCCTCTTCGTTTTCAGCATCCAAGGTGGTGGGCACGTTACCCTCGCTCAGCGCCATTTCAGGATCAAAATTGAGTCCTAAAACCTCTATGAGCGCGTCTTCGTCTGAGTTGAGCTGATAAAACGGCACCATTAAATTGCCAAGTTTAGGCTCTAGCGCGTTCACCACACCCAAGATGAGTAATGATGAAGGGCGGCGACCACCATCGGGAGTTCTCACCGAGTTCATGCGCATTTGCAGTTGCAGCCATTCCCGGTTCGATTCCACATAATCCAACCATTTTTGGCGAATAACCGATACGAAATTTTCGAAGAAGGCCATCGCTTTGCCTCAATCCGTTGCTTTTAGACGCCTCATGATAGATGAAATTCACAAAAGTGAGGCAGTTTGCCAGCAAGGTTATTGGACTTTGGAGTTTACTTAGCGAAAAGTGTTTGAAAGACACCAGCAAAGCGGGCTGCCGTAGCTGATTGGCGGACCCGCCTTCCGTACTGTTTAAAATACGTTAGAAGTCGATCAGACCATCATCAAATCCAGCTCTGACACCTGCTCGGGAGCATCTTCTGGTGGATTGAGATAGAAGTCGGACAGCAGGGCAAACAGTTCACGGTCCTTCGTTTCGCTGGGAATAACGCCTTCGGGCTGGGCCAAAATTTGGTCAGCAATATTGAGGTAGTACTGGGTGACTGGCGTCAGGGAAGGATCGGTTTCAGCCATCTCGAAGATAGTTTTGCCTTTGACCCGCGAGATGCGAATATCCTCAATCAGCGGCAGGATTTCCAAAACCGGCATCGTCACCGATTCGACATATTTATCAATCAGGTCGCGCTTGGAAGTGCGGTTGCCAATGAGCCCTGCCAGGCGTAAGGGATGGGTACGGGCTTTTTCACGCACCGAAGCCGCAATCCGGTTGGCGGCAAACAAAGCGTCGAAGCCGTTATCAGTCACGATCATGCAGTAATCAGAATAGTTGAGGGGGGCGGCAAAGCCTCCACACACTACATCCCCTAGCACGTCAAAAAGAATGACGTCGTACTCATCAAAGGCGTTGAGTTCCTTGAGCAGTTTGACGGTTTCGCCGACAACATAGCCGCCGCAACCAGCCCCAGCCGGTGGGCCACCCGCTTCCACACAATCGACTCCGCCGTAACCCTTATAAATGACATCTTCAGGCCAGACATCTTCATAGTGAAAGCTTTTATCTTTCAACGTGTCGATGATGGTGGGAATCAGGAAGCCAGTTAGGGTAAAGGTGCTGTCATGTTTTGGATCGCACCCAATTTGCAGGACTTTTTTGCCCCGCTTGGCTAAGGCGACGGAGATATTGCAGCTGGTGGTGGATTTGCCAATGCCACCTTTGCCATAAACGGAGAGTTTCACAAGCGATCGCTCCAAAGCGTTCTGTTCACAAGGGCGCTATAGCCAGTGATGATGAGTCATAGAGATGGCTACAGCGATCGAAAATAGATAAACTCGCCGCGTTGAAGCAGCGAGAGTTTTCGGCTTAGTTAGCATTATGGATATCCTCACTGAATAGGGAAAGAGGGCTGATTTTTAAGTTGACCAATGAAATAGACTTAGGCGACTTCATATTGATTCACAGCAGCTAAAACCTTTTGAAAACCGCTTAGAAAAGAGAATTTCCTTTTTTTAGCCGCCTTATAGCCTCATATATGGTTTATCAAGACAAAAGACAAAAAACGATCGCGCTCACATTGCTTGGGGCGATCGTCAATATGTTCGAGGATAGAAGGTATGAAGAGTTGGCAAGTCAGGTGATCGGCAACAGGGAATCGAGAACTCAAAATTCAAGATTCATTGATCAGTCCTGTCTTAAAAACTGATATCGTATCGGTTCTCTTTTCTGGATCTACAGATGTCGACACTGCAGACGTTGGTATGTCCACGGTTTCGTGCCAAAAATCGAAAATCCAGAATTTCGATTAGCCAGAGGGCTCGCCGTCTTGTTCTAAAGGAATCGGCGACGGCGGTAAATGATGCGCCTAAGCCTACAGCTAACCAGCAGATTGATTGACGCAGCGGTCAACGGCTTTGAATTTAGCGGTGTTTAATTAAGAGCGGCAAAACTTTTTTATTAAGTTCAGTCAAAATTTGGGCGGGCTGGCCGCTATGTATCTTTTTTCCCGCTCAAGAGACTTCTGCAACAGCAGATTACTGCTCAAGCCCAATGCTAAGTTCGCCTCCTAACGTCGAACTACCGTCTGGCTCATTCTTCACGATGATTTTGGGCGTATAGTCTATGGCGTCTAGGCCTTGCTCTTGGCGAAAACGAGCCACTTCATCACGAACCTGCTGGGCAATTTCGAGTGCTGTCTTGGTCGGTGGTGGGTCTGCGACCTTCAGATGCAGTTTAAGCATCACTTGTTTCACCAGCAACTGGTGAGTTTCAGAATTAATTTCAGCGTCTATTCCCAACTGAACCTTATGATTCGACACGGCCTGCACGGCTTGTTCGATTAGGGTTGTGCCAATGTCCACTGTGGCAGGCTGAAATTCATGGACATAAGCGCTGACGACATCGGTGGCTGCCGTTTCAACGTTACGCAACTGAATAATCTGAGCCACTTTTTGGGCAATTAGTATCCATTTAGAGTCGATAGTCCGAGCGATCGCGGCTGTAACGTTGACCTGATCACTTATACACGCAATGAGTCTTTGAGCTTCATCCCGAGTAACAGTGGCGTCTTCGACGATGGGCAAGATAGTGGTCACTAACGCTTGAATTTTGCGGCTGTCGAGTTCTGGAGTGTAGGTTTGGATGTAAGCATCTAAGGTGTCCCGAATTTTAGCTTCGATGGTTCCCCGCCACTGTTTGACTTGAGATGCCAGACGCTGCTCGGATGCCGACCAAACTGTTTCGACCACCTGGCTAAGGTCGAAGTCTTTGACTAGAGCATCGACCCACCGTTCGGCTTCTAACCCGCGAAAAGTCAACAGTCCAGCCGTCTCTTGCACCGCCAATAACGCCCCTGCGATCGCCCGAGCTGCCCCTAGGGACTGCTCTCCATGTTGCTTCATGTAAGCGTAGACTGCGCGCCGGAGTAATTTTTGGGTATCGGGATCAATCGTGGTCATTGCTTTTCCCCTTCAGCGATGCCAATGCGGACCGTTGCAAAGAATTTTATGGCGATAGTTTTAGCCATCTTGGTAGAGCATCGAGTGCCTTGTCGGAAACCAGCGTGCAACTAAACGGCTGACGGTTCTGTCCCAACGGACCTGCCGAACTGACGACGGGCCATCAGTGATCGTTACCTGTAGTCTATTGCAGGGCTAGGGATTCGCGATTGCCGCGTGTGCAGATCTTTAAATGAGGGAGAGGATCACACTCACCGGGACACTGGAGATATAAGTCAGTTGGAGCGTCTTCCTGACGCGCCCATGACTCATTCATCCTTTTTCAGTAACGCCGCCGGTCACAGCTCAGCTCGTTTTAGCTGCCGAAAGCAGTGGTGTATTGAGGACGCTTAGGGAAGGATCGCGGCGGGCCCTAAGCAGAAAGCGTTGCGCATCGAGGGAGAGCGCGCGGCGCAGATGTTCAACCGCCCAGTCATCGTGTCCCAATACGGCATAACATCCGGCCTGATGGAAAAAGGCTAAGGAATGGCTGGGAGAGAGGGCTAGCACCTTATCAAACGCCGCGATCGCCGCCTCGGGCTGAGAGAGTTTTCGCAGTACCAAGCCCAAAGCCAGCCAGCCGTCAGTGCGGTCAGCCTGTCGTTTTAGGCACTCGCGGAAGGCGTCATAAGCTTCGGAGTAACGTTTGAGGCGCATAAGGGCAACTCCCTTCTGCAGCCACAGCTCCGCATTATTGGGCCGCAGTAAACACGCTTGTTCCAACTGCGTCAGCGCTTCTCGATATTGTCTCCGTTCCACTAGCAAATAGGCATAGCACTGTAATAAGCGAGCATCTTCCCAGCCTTTAGCCAACCAAGGCTGCAAATAAGCTAGGGCTTGACTCTTTTTATCGCAGTCAATTAAGACATGGGCTAAGGAAATATAGGCGGCTGGACTGGACGGATCATTAGCGATCGCGGTTTTGAAAAAGTTGATAGCTTGGGTAACTTGTTTCAGCTGATAGGTCGCTAGACCTTTGCCATACCAAAGACGAGCATCAGTTGGGTCAATGGCCAGGGCATGGTCATAGCTTTCAATGGCGCGGACAAACTCTTTTTGGTGATAAAGCACTTTAGCTCGGCGACGCCAAACATTTGCATAGTCGGGCGCTAAATCTAAAGCGCGATCATAAGCTTTTACTGCCGCCGCTAAATGGTTAGTGGCGACTAAGGTACTGGCATAGTTACACCAAGTTTTGGGATTGTCGGGATCAAGCCTTAACGCCTCTTGATAACTAGCAAGGGCGTCAAAATAGCGCTGCAGTTGCACCAGGCAAAAGCCCCGTTGGCGCCATCTTTCTGCTGTGATTTCCCCACGCTCAAGGGCCGCATCGCACTCTGCGAGCTGTTTTTGAAGTACGGCGCGAGATTTTGTGGTGGCTGACTTTACCTTAGTTGCAACATTCATAGACTTAGCAGTCATTAAAAGCAGAAATTAACAGCAATGAAGCAATCTGAGGACAATGGTGACTTGGGAGCTATGGTCGAGGGCAAAACTAGGGTCATGAAAGAGAAATCAACGATCGCAACTCAACTACCTAATAATCTTCTTTGGGGACTGAAAAAACAGGTTTAACAACGACGGTTAAAAATGCTACGGGTCTACTGCGCTGAAGAATGTGTAAAGCGTTTGCTTGAACGTTTTTATATTCTGCCGTAATTACACCGAGAATGCAGATTAAGTGAGGGGATTTAATACTGTCTTCTCGAATCTCCGTCAAAAAACCGGACGATCAGCGGCGGTTTTTGGTGGTTGAAACCATCGAAATTCCTGCATTTGAAATATGTTGACGCTGGCGCAAATCTTGAAGATAGATTACTAAGTCTTCATGTAAAAACCTCTTTTTTGTGGTTTAAGGCACTATTTCTAATGATTTAAGGCCGTGTTTGTGCAACCTAAAATATGCCGAACATGCACCGTCATAAAATCCATAGTGACGGAACGGCACGCTGCGACCGGGACGTTCTTTTTTGTGTGTCCGCTTGATGGGCGCCCGCTGAATCACTCAACCACATCAAAGGTGATCGACAGGGCCGCAAGTTGAACCACGCTGATGGGTCGTATCGAGGCGTTATTGTTTTCCTCAGGGTCGCTGCTGATATCAGCTAGCAGACTCTCGATTACAGTCTCGGGGGTCGGTGACGGGAATTGGGCCATCACGGAAACCGCATTCATTGGCGATCGCCTGGAGACCTTTCAGGGCGTCGACCATCGGCTTAGTGCTGGCAACGATGAGAATTTTGGTCGTCCCTAAGGGCGGCTGCGTAACCAGACGAAAGCGATCGCGATCGCGGTTAGGAATGGATAAAGTTTGCTGGGCTTGGCAGCACGGTTGACTCAGCCGATGCCGTCCACTGGTGGGGAAAAATAACCGACATCGCACCAGCCGAGTCAATCGCCAACACGCTGAGATAGAGGTCGCGGTCTTCACGATTTTCTATCTCAAAGCGCAAGCCAGTCGCTAATGGGACTTGCCCCGTTTCGGGCGTAATGGGCTGAGGCCGGTCATCGTGGCCACCACCGCTACAGCGGTTTTAGTCGCTATTGCTAAAACCTACAGGTGTTTTTGATCACGATCCTGAAAAGCAGATGGCAGACTTGGCGTGGCCGTTGTTCCTTAAACTGTCAACTCTCCAATAATCCAGTTTTCAGCAAATCCAGTTTTCAGCTCCTTAGCCAATGAAATTGAAGGGGGGATCACAACAGCCTTCTAGGGAGCGCACTGGAGCAGCTGGGCATTGGGGTATTGTGCTTGGAGATTTGCTTGGCGATCGCGGCTGGCTTGGCCGTAGGTCTTTAACGCGCGCAACTCTTCGGGAGTAGGAGGAGCCGTGGTTTCTTCCCCCAGGTCACTGAAGAGAATCACGGTATCGAGGTTGATTTGTCCTCGCGAATCTTGTTGATAAAGGGTTTGGTAAGCATCCGCAACAGTGCTCCACTTGGCGGGCTCGCAGTAGCTGCGGTCAATGAGTAGGACAACATCGGGCGCTGCAAATCCGACGCGAATCGCGATCGCCGCGATTGCAAAGGCGGCCCAGCCCAGCCCCACGATTTTAATCAGCGCTTTATTGAGACGATTTGATGCCATTTCGTTTGCTTGATTCGTTGATTTCATTCTAAGCACAGGCTATTTGCCGAACTTAGCTGAGATTTTGCTGGCCACGGTAAGTAGCCAGCACAGAAAAAAGCTCCAGTTCAAATTTTGAACTGGAGCACTTGGCAAAAGACAGAAACTGTATAACCTACGTCTCTCTGGAACTCAGAGGTTTTCAGAATTGCTGTTATTACGCCTGCAGCCGCTGTTAGACAAAAGTTTAGTAATTAATACGGATTTCTTTCAGAACTCAATCGCCGAAGTTGACGCGGTTCAACTATGGTTTCGCCGGCACTAAGCTAAAGTCTCGGGGCAATACCCCAATCCCATAACAAACTGATTGCGAAACGCTTCAATTTCCTCTCGTTCCGGCTTGCCGTGAGAAACCACTGCCACTTGGTAGCGGCGCATGACATCAACGGGAGACTGTCCTGTTTCCAAAGCCCAAAGCGCCATCCGTAGACGAATATTCGGTTCGTGGGCAATGCCCAACTCAGTTAAATAGGCGCGAAAGTTTTCAGCCAAACGCTCCGCGATCGCATCGTGCATCCTGACTTTGATTACCCAGCCGTCAATCTGATGAATCACAGTGATCCATGACAGGGGTAATTCAGGCGTTTTTAATAGATGCTCAACAACTCGTAGGGTCAAGCTGGCGTTTGCGAGGTGATAGATATAATCCATCTGTAAACCTCCTGGGGCTGCGTATATTTCTATCCTCGCGGGTTTGCTGAGTCTTAGACACTGGGAAACTCCGCGCCTTACCCTAGGGGTTCTACCCAATCACGCCAGGGGGCTATGGAAAATTCTCAAAATTTTGATTTACAACTCTCGGCTTATCACTACGAGTTGCCGCGCGATCGCATTGCCCAAAATCCGGTGGAGCCCCGCGATCGCGCGCGGCTGCTGACGATTACATCGCCGACTGAATACGCCCATCGCTACGTTTACGAGCTGCCCGATCTGCTAAAGGCGGGTGATTTATTGGTGCTCAACGACACCAAAGTGCTCCCAGCGCGGCTGTTTGGGCGGAAACCTGGCGGCGCGGCGGTCGAGATTTTACTGTTAGAAGCGCAAAGCGCTGGGCGTTGGCTGGCGCTGGTGAAACCGGGAAAGCGTCTCAAACCGGGAGCCCGCATCCACTTTGGGGAAAATCTCGATCAGCCAGATTTAATTGCTGATGTAATTGAGACCGACTCTGAAACGAACGGCCGGATTCTAGAGTTTACAATCCCTAGCGGCGAGTCATTTTATGCGGTGTGCGATCGCTTGGGTAAAATGCCGCTGCCGCCGTATATTACTGAGTCCACCGCCTCACCGGAACGCTATCAAACGATTTATGCCGACAAGCTGGGGGCCGTCGCCGCTCCCACTGCTGGCCTGCATTTCACTCCAGAACTGTTGGAAACATTGGCGGCCAAGGGAATCCATCGGGCTTTTGTCACCCTCCATGTGGGGGTGGGGACGTTTCGCCCGGTCGAAGCAGCCACTATCACTGACCATAAAATGCATGCGGAATGGCTAGATGTGTCAGCCGCAACGGTAGAAAAAATTTGTCAGACCAAAGCCCGAGGGGGTCGGGTAATTGCAGTTGGTACCACAGTAACGCGGGCACTAGAGGGGGCAGCTCGCACTGGTGAACTGCAGCCGCTGCAGGGCAAAACCAACTTGTTCATTTACCCCGGCTATCAGTGGCGGGTGCTCGATGGGCTGATGACCAACTTTCATCTGCCAGAGTCGAGTTTGATGATGTTGGTCAGCGCCATGATTGGTCGGCAGCGTTTGCTCCAGCTTTATACCGAAGCGGTGCGCCAGCAATATCGCTTCTATTCTTTTGGCGATGCCATGCTGATACTGCCAGAAGCTCGGCGATCGCCAGCTTGACACACCGGAATTGCCAACAATCACGCAAGAACCCGAGTCATCACATCAAGTAGAGGGCGGCTCGCCAATTTCTTCACTTTTGCCGCGCACGGGCGGCAGCTTATCCACCAATCCCATCTCAAAAGCCACGTCGGGCAGTTCTCCCGCAATGTATTTGCCGGGTTCAAACATGCGACCCGGGGTTAGGCATATCTGCCGTAGTTCCACGACTTCAGTTTCTAGGAACATGGCACGAGAAAGTCGGCGTTCTAAAGGCATAACTTCTATCCGGTCTAACGATAGCTTTCGCCCTTGAGGCTAGGGCATTCAATAACCTGTGGGCGCTGATTTTGCAGCTAAAGGACACACTGTCTTGCCCCGGCAGAACTGGCGACGGCCACAGCAGTGGCAAATCAAGAGCACCGCTACTCTTCAAACTGCATTAGCTCCTGGGTGTAATTTTCATCCAGGATGCGCTTGGGCCGCATCACGACCAGTAACCGCCCAAGAATTTTTTGCTGGGGTGCTTCGGGCAGCCACTCCACCACGACCGTGTCATCCTGCGCCATTAAAAAGTAGCTGTCGACATCCCAAGTGCGCTGAGCGCGATCGCAAACCAACAGCACCGTTTCTGGATTATCAGGATTTCGCACATTGGGTAGCTGTCGCGGTTGAGCCAAAATTGCTACGGGGTCTTCAGCCTGCAGCAGCACTTGCCAGCCGGGTATCGGCACCCAAGCTGCCGGACCAGTCGAAGTCACCATGCCAAAGGGCTCTACCGGGACGATGACGGGCACGGCCTGAAAATCGGCCACGGTAAGGGGCAGTTTGCCGGCCAACGGCAATACTAAAGGCAGCTCTGAGTCGGTTTCTAGGCGATACGTCGGCAAAGTCGGTGCAGGCCGCGTCTTGACGACGGTTAAGTCCGTCAGCAGCGATTCGATTTGCTGCCGGGCACCGTTACTGGTGGCGAAGCGCAGGGCTTGAGCAATAAGGCGCGATCGCGCGGCTAAATCTGACTGCTGACGCGCTAGTTTCCAGTAACTGTAGGCAACGCCATCGCCGGCGGTATCAGTAAACCCCGCTGGGGGCTCTTTGAAATAAGAGTATTCTTTCAGAGCCTTGGCGATGTCTTTAATGGCGTCGGCGTCAATGCCTTGCTGAAAGGCCAATTCGGCAGCCCGGGCGCGATCGCGCTGGGTCAAAATGCGTAGCTCGTACAAAATATCGCTGCCGCGCTGAGCAAAATGCGCCTGCACCGTCTCGGCAGCGGGCGCTGCCACCAGTGAGTCATAGACTTGAGCGGCAACTATCACTTGATTTTGCTGGGTAGGCTCAAAGCCTGTGTTTTCGAATAGCGCTTGCGGACTCATGCCCGATTTTTGGAGCGCTTGGCAGCCCTTACCCCAGGCCACCCAATTGCCTTCTTTACGGCGCAGTTGGGTTACTAAACGGTCAACATCAACAGGCGAGTTGGCGGCGGGATCGGATGAGGCCATAGACGCAGTCAAAGGAATGCAGTTATCTGCCCTGACTCTAGCGTGTTTCTCTCCGTCGATAGCATTAATTTCTTTGTAGCGCTTGACGGTGGGTCGCCCGACAGGGCAAGATCATAGTCGCATTGCGGGGCTATAGCTCAGTTGGTAGAGCACTTGAATGGCATTCAAGGGGTCAGCGGTTCGAATCCGCTTAGCTCCATTCGGTTGTGGCTGCACCAAGGGTCGGTTATTGCGACTTATAGCCGAATAATTCCGAGGATATTGTGTGTATGGTTAGCACTCTGCATTATTGAGTGCTAATGTTTCATTTGCAGAGAGAATAGAGTGGGACATGGCGAAACTAGTCGTATTTGATGAAGCGTCGCGGCAAGCTCTGGAAAAGGGAGTCAACTCCTTAGCTGATGCCGTTAAAATCACCCTGGGACCAAAGGGCCGTAACGTTGTTTTAGAAAAAAAGTTTGGTGCGCCGCAGATTGTTAACGACGGTATCACCATTGCCAAAGAAATTGACTTAGAAAATCCTTACGAAAACACTGGAGCTAAGCTGATCCAAGAGGTGGCTTCCAAGACTAAAGATTTGGCGGGCGACGGCACGACAACCGCTACTGTGCTGGCTCAGGCCATCATCCGTGAAGGATTAAAGAACGTTGCTGCTGGCAGCAACCCGGTTAGCCTGCGGCGCGGCATTGATAAAGCGGTGGCTGAAGTGGTGGCCGGTATTGAAGCTGCTGCTAAGCCCGTCACCGGTAATGAAATTTCCCAAGTTGCGGCAGTGTCTGCCGGCAGTGACGACGAAGTCGGCCAGATGATTTCTGAGGCGATGGAAAAAGTCACCAAAGATGGGGTGATTACCGTTGAAGAGTCCAAGTCCTTGACGACGGAACTCGAAGTTGTTGAGGGTATGCAGTTTGATCGCGGCTATCTTTCTCCTTATTTTGTTACCGATCAAGAGCGCATGGTGACGGAATTGGAAGGCGCGCGAATTTTGATCACCGACAAAAAAATCAGCTCGATACAAGATTTAGTCGGAGTGCTGGAGCGAATTGCCCAAGCCGGTGCGCCACTACTGATTGTGGCCGAGGATATTGAAGGCGAGGCGTTGGCGACATTGGTAGTCAACAAGGCGCGGGGCGTGTTAAATGTGGCAGCCGTGAAAGCGCCGAGCTTCGGCGATCGCCGCAAAGCCATGCTGCAGGACATCGCCGTACTGACGGGCGGTCAAGTGATTTCTGAAGACATTGGTCTCAGCTTAGAAGCGGCTAGCATTGAGATGTTAGGTGTTGCTCGCAAAGTCACCATCACCAAAGACACGACGACTTTAGTTTCTGATGCGGGCAACGAGGCGGATGTGCAGGCGCGGGTGGCTCAGATTCGCCAAGAGCTAGAGCGCACTGACTCCGAATACGACAAAGAGAAACTTTCTGAGCGCTTGGCTAAGTTAGCCGGCGGCGTTGCCGTCATTAAGGTGGGAGCAGCGACTGAAACCGAGCTAAAGGATCGCAAACTGCGCATTGAAGATGCTCTCAGCGCCACTAAGGCGGCTGTTGATGAAGGCATTGTTCCCGGTGGCGGCGCGACTCTGCTGCATCTTGCCGCTAAGTTGGAAGAGCTGAAGTCTTCTCTGTCGGTGGTGGAAGAGCAGGTTGGGGTTGATATCGTTATCAAAGCGCTGGAAGCGCCCCTGCGTCAGATTGTGGATAACGCCGGTGGTGAAGGCTCCGTCATTGTTGAGAAGGCTCGCGAGCTCGAATTCAACATGGGCTACAACGCCCTGAACGGCGAGTTTGAAGACCTGATTGCCAGCGGCATTATTGATCCGGCCAAAGTGGTGCGTTCGGCCCTGCAAGATGCGGCCTCGATCGCCGGCATGGTGCTAACAACTGAAGCCTTGGTGGTTGAGAAGCCTGAACCCCCGGCTCCGGCTGGTGGCGATCCCGGCATGGGCGGTATGGGTGGCATGGGCGGTATGGGCGGCATGGGCGGCATGGGTGGCATGGGCGGTATGGGCATGATGTAGTCCCGTCCCCATGGCGCCAACGGTCAAATAGCCTGAAATGTAAAGCCCAGAGCGATCGCTCTGGGCTTTAACGTTGGTCATATGTATTTTGGCGACGCGATCGTCCCTCTGACAGCGTTCTTTTTGGCCAAAGCTAGAGGAACAGAATTGTCAATCAAAGGCGGTGTCAGTCCAGCGTTCTCGAACTTACAATCGGCAATCTAAAATCCAAACTTGGCGCTAGCCATCGATGCTACCTTCAACTCCTTCGATGAGATAGTCCATCTTCTCCAGTTCGATATTGTCCTGCTTGTACTCTTCTTCACCGGCCAAAATCACATTGCCCTGATTGTCTTTCAGTTCACCCTGGTAAATCACCAACTCGCCGCTTTCAAGCTGCGCCTGGGCCGCATCCGCATCCGCCTTGGCTTCTTCGCTGACGGCGGCACCATAGTCCGACAGCTTACAGAAATTACCGGCCAGCCCTCCCCGTAAAATATGGGGAATATCGCCCGCCATCAGCGTCTGGCCCGCCACAAACTGCTCACCCAGCTGGGTGTAGATGCTAGACCAGTCCCACTCCGCGCCCGTGAGATAGCCATCCGGAGCCAGCGGGGCCTGATTGGCGTGATAGCCGCTAGAGAAAATTCCGCGTTTTTCTGCCGTTTCAATCACGACTTTAGGACTATCGACGTGACAGGTGATTACGTCAATGCCCTGATCGGCCATGCTGTTGGTTGCCTCCGCCTCTTTTACCGGCAGCGCCCAATCCCCCGTAAAGATGACCTGCGTCGTAATTTCGGGCTTCACCGATTTAGCTCCCAGAGTAAACGCATTAATGTTGCGCAGCACCTGGGGAATCGGCTTAGCGGCCACAAACCCCAGTTTGCCCGACTGGGTCATATGGCCCGCGACCACACCCGCGACGTATTGGGCTTCGTCGATGTAGCCAAAGTAGCTGCCCACGTTATCAGGATGCACGCCGTCTTGATAAAGGCCACCGGCGTGGAAGAATTGGACGTCGGGAAATTCCTCCGCTAGCTCCAGGATGTAGGGATCAAAGTAGCCAAATGATGTGGGAAAGAGAACTTTGGCGCCATCAATTTCGATCATGCTGCGCATGGCCTCTGCCACTGCTGTCGTCTCGGGAACGCTCGCTTCTTCCACTAGGGTGATGCCAGGAACGTTGGCAATCATGGCTGCCGCCCCTTCGGCATGAGCCTGGTTATAGCCAAAGTCATCCTTTGGCCCCACATAAATAAAGCCGACAACCAGGTTTTCATCGCCCGCATCTCCACTCGTAGCATCATCAGTAGGTGTTCCACTGTCGGCAGCCGGACTGCAGGCAGTCCCAAACTTGGTCACCACACCAAAGGCTGTCGTCGCCATGAGTCCGCGAACGACTTGACGACGAGAAAGACGAGTAAAGCGATGTTGAGTCATGGCAGGAGGCTCCTAAGAAAATATTGAAATCTAGACTGCATCTAAACGGCTGAAGTCAACAAGCACTGGCACTCCGATCAGCATCAATTTCGCGGTCAAGCGACATCTATTCTGAAATAGTCAGCGGTGGTGTCGTCCATATGAGGTCAACTCTGGAGAGCGCTGGGGCGATCGCTGAGCGCTTTGACCAAAATTTGCTCCAACTCATCGAGACTGGTAATCCAGCCAATTCAGACGAAAATTTTCGTATGAAATGGTCTAAACCAAATCAACTTAAGAATTCATAAAAGCTGACAATTCTTTTGTATATTTCGCTGCGGTTTTCAAATTTTGCCAGATTAAATTACTCACTAAGCGTTACCCACCACTATTTTTCCGATATTGATGGGGCTCTTGTCGACGGTCTATCACCTAACAATGCAGCACTGGAATTGGCGCTCTCAACCGTCGCGATCGTGAAAATCTTGGGGTAAAGTATGGGCCGTAGATCGTCTTACGACTCGTGAGGGGTTATGAACTGGCAGCGATTTTTGACGGGCATCGCGTTAGGACTGATCAGTAGCCTCGTGATTGCCTGTACCCAAACCGTCATCCCGCCTGCCACCTCGTCCGCGGACGCAGAGATGGCGACAACCGAGTCAGCTGCTCCGGCAGCGATCGAAGAGGGAGCGGCAGATGCCACCTCTAAGCCATTACCCCCCGCCACTCAAGCGTTGCTAGCCAGCCTGCCACAGGCTCCCGACAATCCGCCGCGAGGCGATTTGCGCATGGTGGTAATGAGCGATCTGAATGGCGTGTATGGTTCCACTGACTACGATCCGGATATCGACAAAACCATGGCCCTGATTCCCTTCTGGAATCCAGACTTGGTCGTGTGCAGCGGCGACATGATCGCGGGCCAAGACCTCTCACTGACTCCCGATCAACTTCAAGCCATGTGGGCCGCCTTTGATGAACACGTTGCCGCTCCCCTTAGAGAGGCCGAACTGCCCTACGGCTTCACGATAGGCAACCACGATGCTTCTGGAGCTTTGGGTATTAATGATCAGCCCTTGTTCCAGCAGGAGCGTGACCTCGCCGCCGCCTACTGGCAAGCACCGCAGCACGATCCCGGCGTGGAGTTCGTTGACCGCTTTGACTTTCCGTTCTACTACACCTTTCGCCATAACGACGTATTTTTCTTGTCTTGGGATGGCTCCTCCAACCAAATTCCGGCTGACAAACTGGCCTGGGTTGAGAATGCGCTAGCGAGTGATGCGGCCCAAAATGCCCGCATGCGAGTGATGCTGGGCCACCTCCCTTTATACGCCGTCGCCGTTGGCCGCAATGAGCCCGGCGAAGTCATGGCCAATGCTGACCAACTGCGCGCCATGTTGGAAAAATACGACGTTCACACTTACATCAGCGGCCATCATCACGCCTACTATCCTGGCCACCGGGGCGATCTGCAACTGCTGCATATGGGCATTATTGGTTCCGGGCCGCGTCCCCTGATCGACAGCGATCTGCCCCCCTGGAAAGCGATTACGGTATTGGACGTTGACTTCGACTCTCCTGATGGAGAACTGACTCGTTACACCACCTACGACATTCAGACAATGGCGCTGATTGAGGATAGGGAACTACCTCGCTTTCTGACCGGACATAACGGCATTGTTTTACGCCGCGACGTTGAGATGGCTGACCTCAGTGGCGATGAAAAAGCCTTTTGCGAAGCCAAACTCGGTGCTGCCCTGTGTAGCTAAGCTGATCATGTGATCTTGGACAAACAGTATCGTGCCGGCGATGCGATCGGATGTCGATTCGGGTGATGCAGAACTACCCGATACCTTTAAGATTGACCTAGGGTCGAGGACATCTTCCAGTGGCAGTGATATGCAGGGAAAACTGATCGTTTTTGAGGGCGTTGAAGGCAGCGGCAAGAGCACGCAGCTGGCTCAACTGCGCCAATGGCTACAGTCTCACCCGATTTTTCAGAAGCTGCAGCAGGCGGGAATGGTGCCCGATATTGTGGTAACCCGTGAACCAGGGGGTACGCGGTTAGGCCAATCGCTGCGATCGCTGCTGCTCGATAGCCAATCTGAGACGGCACTGGGAGCGCGGGCCGAACTGCTGTTGTATGCTGCTGATCGCGCTCAGCATATGGAAGAAGTTATTCGTCCGGCTTTGCAGGCGGGCAGCTGGGTCCTGTGCGATCGCTTTATCGACTCCACAGTGGCCTATCAAGGTTACGGTCGGGGGCTGAGTTTATCCCTAATTGAGCAGCTAAACGCGATCGCCACCGAAGGTATTGCCGGTCACTTGACCTTTTGGCTGCAGCTTGATGCGGCAGCGGGACTGGGCCGGAGCCGCTCTCGCGGCCAGCTCGACCGCATTGAGCAAACCAGCTTAGAGTTTCATCAGCAGGTGCAGCAAGGATTTGAGACGCTGGCCGAACAGCATCCCAATCGGATTGTTAGCATCGATGCGGGTCAGTCTGCAGCAGCAGTGGCCCAGCAGATTCAACTTGTGATGGAGCAGCGACTCAAGACATGGTACGGGAAACGTTTGCTGACCTACTAGGGCAAGAGACCGCCGTGGCGTTGCTGAGTCAAGCGATCGCCCAGGAACGCATTGCTCCAGCCTATCTGTTTGTGGGTCCTGCTGGCATTGGTCGCCGGTTAGCGGCACTGCGGTTTGCGGAATGTTTGCTCAGGCCGACCGCGACGACTAGTACGGCGCTGCGACGGCGCATTGGCGATCGCAATCATCCCGATTTACTGTGGGTGGAGCCCACTTATTTACATAAGGGCAAGCCGGTCACCGTCGCCGAGGCGGAAGAACTTGACCTCAAGCGCAAAAGTCCACCCCAGATTCGCCTAGAGCAAATTCGCGACATCGTCCGGTTTTTGTCGCGTCCAACCCTGGAGGCGAATCGCGCCGTGGTCGTGATTGAAGGGGCCGAGACGATGGCGGAAGCGCCCGCCAATGGCTTGCTCAAAACCCTGGAAGAGCCTGGGGCTGCCACCTTGATTCTGCTAGCTGAAGACAGCGCCCGCCTGCTGACCACCATTATTTCGCGGTGCCAGACGATTCCTTTTCGGCGGTTGTCGGCTGATACCATGGCCGCTATTCTGCAGCAGACCGGCCACGCCGAGATTTTGTCACGGACAGATATTTTGGCGCTGGCCCAGGGCAGTCCTGGCAAGGCGATCGCCGCATGGCAGCAGCTCAACACTTTACCCACTGATTTAGTAGCCGCCCTCAGCCAGAAGCCTGCCGACCTACGGGCAGCCCTGGACTTAGCGCGCCGGATCAGTAAGGAAATGGATACCGAGTCGCAGCTGTGGTTAGTGGATTATTGGCAACAGGTGATTTGGGCCAACCAGCGATCGCCCGCTGCCCTACAAACTTTAGAACAGGCCCGCATTCATTTACGGCGGTTTGTACAGCCGCGCCTCGTGTGGGAGGTGACGTTGATGCAGTTTGTGTCACCCTAAGCGACATGCCTTCTACCGCTAAAAAGGCACATTGTCGTCTGGCGGTGGCGGCTTGGCAGCGTTCGCATTTTTCTGGGATTTCTGCTGGCGCTCATCGCCCTCGTCTTCCTCGCTGTCGGGATCAACGACCTGCCCATTAAAGAATTCCGCAAAGCTTTTGACTGCGCGATCTAAGTCAGACTCCAGTTGCCAGGGGTGAGCCGGCGCGTTCGTTGCTGGGGAGATCGGGGCTGCCGCCGCCGCCGGTGGTTCAGCGTTCGGCGACTCAATGGCTGGAACTGCTGTTGGTCGATTTGGTACAGGTTTCGCGGGTTGTGCCCCAGAATGGTCGCCCGCTGGAGCCGGCGCTCCTGAATTAGCCGGCGGTGCGTCTGCCACCTCCAGAGAGACCTTAACGGGTTGGTCGAGCAACTGCTGAAACGCTGCTTCAATATTTGGCAGCTTGCTCTGGGCCATCTTGAGCAAATTTTGCGATCGAATACCGACGCGAGCTGCCCTGCCGTCATAGCCAATTAAATGTCCCTGCTGCTGCAGCAAGGCTCGCGTTCCCATGGGCTTGACCAAGGTAATCACCTGTGCCCACAGGGCAACGAAATCGGGCGATGAATCGGCAGCGGCGGACTGAGGAACGGCGGACGGCGGCAGCTCCGACGACGATTTAGCGGCAGGGGCAGAGGGAACCGGCTTTGGCGGGCTGGCTGAAGGATTGGACGCTACGGGTTGAGAAACTGGCGGACTGGGCGGTGATGTCGGCACAGCCGGCGGAACTTTTGGGGTGAAGCGGTTGGGCACGGCTGGCGAGGCAGGCGGCGGCGCGGTTGGCGGAGCTGAAGCGCCCACCGGAGTGGCGGGACTTGGTTTAGCTGCTGTAGCTACAGCCGTAGCTTGAGCTGATGGCAGCAAATTCATCAAGGTGACTTCTAGCCAGAGTCGCGGTTGGGTGGTGTTGCGGATTTGAATTTCGGCGTCGCGCAGGGTCTGTTGACCCGTTAGCAGCAGGGGCAGCGCCAACGATTGGCTAAATTCCGTCATGGCTTTCCATGTTGGCGGGGTGACGGGCACTAAGTCGGCTCGATCGCTGGCCGTCTTGGCAATCGTCAAATCACGATAAAAACCGGCCAGGTTTTGCAGCACAATTATCGGCTCACGGCCTCGATCCATCAGTCGACGCACGGTATCGAGGGTGGTGACGCCATCATCAGCGGCGATTGCCTGAACTAATTCCAACAAATCACGTTCCGGCACCGCGCCGACGAGGTCCCAAACCTTTTCGGCACTAATGGGCGGCGCCAACAGACTGAGCTGATCCAGCAGACTTTGGGCATCGCGCAGTCCCCCTTGGGCAATTTGCGCCACTAGCCGCACCGCCTCTTCCGTAATGTTAATCGATTCCTGCTGGGCGATCGCCTGCAAATGCGTCACCATGGCCTCCAGCGGAATCCGGCGAAAGTCAAACCGCTGACAGCGAGAAATAATCGTGGGTAGCACCCGCTGCGGATCGGTGGTCGCCAGCACAAAAATTACCTGCTCCGGCGGTTCCTCCAGCGTCTTCAGCAGCGCATTGAACGCCGCCGTACTGAGCATGTGACATTCGTCCACCACATAAACTTTGTACCGGCATTGAACAGGCGCAAACTGAGCCCGTTCGATCAGCTCGCGAATATTGTCAACGCCGGTGTTGCTGGCGGCGTCAATTTCCACGATGTCGAGAATGGAGCCATTGCTGATGCCGCGACAGACCTCACACTGGCCACAGGGTTGGGGACTGGGCACCGCATGTGACAGGCAGTTTAGCGACTTGGCTAAAATCCGAGCGCTGGAGGTTTTGCCGGTGCCACGCGGACCGCAAAATAGATAGGCGGGAGCAATGCGCTGCTGTTCGAGGGCATGGCTCAGAGTTTGGGCGATCGCAGTTTGCCCCACCAACTCGGTGAAGGTTTGAGGCCGATATTTGTGGTGCAGCGGCACATATCCCATAGCTCTACGATACTGGGTGACGGGGCTAACCGGGGGTAAATTTAATACAGGCGTATTTATATTTCATCATCGGCTAGAAAGGCTTGCCAGTCGTTCAGCGCGGTCGAATTAGACGGTTGGTTGCGCTGCAGTAAAATCAGGCCATCGCGAGCCTCAATCAGGCCATACTGCTCGCTGTCAATGAGGCTATTGATAAAAGGAACAAAAGTTTCGTAGCGATCGCGATCGCTACGAAACGCGACCTGATAGCGTCGCAGTCGCCAAAAATCGGCGGCAATATAATCGACCGTTTGCACGTCTCCGGCATCATTCAGATAGTCAATGCGGGGCATGCGCAGAATTGCCCGGCGTCCTGAAACATGGGGCACGATATAGGTCGAAGCGGTGACGCTGGCCTCGGGAGGAATTGCGGCCAATAGTTGATTAATTTGCTGAGCGCGCTGCCACTGTTGCGGCAGCGGCACGTAAACCCAGGGCTGGAATGAGTCCGGCACGATAAACGAAAATGCTCGGCTAGGATTCGCTAGGGGCACGATTATCAAAGAGACGACCAGACAAAAGCTCCAAAAGCGACGAAAGTTGCGTGAAGGCCGACGGCTCGCCAAGGCTGCCAGCGGTTGCGTAAAGCGCCGCCAGCCTTGGCCGGACCACCAGATAATGGCGCCATAAAATATGCTTGGCACCACATTGAGCGCATAGCGAATGCTAGTATCCAGCCCCGAATCGCCCTCTGTCAGAGTCAGCTTCAGCAGCGGCGGCCCCGACATAATCCAGCTGGTGGGGGACAAGGCGGGCACGAACGCCAGTGGCAGCCAGTGGCCGGCGAGGTATTCCAGGGTGCCGTCAAGGGGAGAAATCAGTTCTCGCAGCAGCAGCCCGGGCTGGCTGATCATCGCCCAGAGCACCTGTAAGGTAGAAGCCTCTTCATTGTCAATGTATTGGCCAAACTCTTCGATCATAAAGCGTTTAGAAATGTCGTCGGAAAATATTGGCATCAATACATTGGTGACCAGCACGAAGTAGCCGACACTCAGAGCACAGACTCCAGCGCCGATCCAAGGATGGCGGCGACTGGTTAGCAGGTAAGCACCGACCCCAAATAGGGCGATCGCGCTGTCTTCCCGCACGGCTAAAATTGCCAAACACAGCAGCCCAAAAATCCTCCAGCGACGGTATTCCATCGCCAACAGCAGGCCAAAGATCAGCAGCGGAATTTGCCCTAAATCGTGAAAATTTGCCAGATAGGGATTGAGCACCGCCAGCGCTCCATAAAAGCTCACCATGATGGCCAACGACAACCGATGGCCTAGATGACAGCGGGCTAGGCAGTAGAGCAGCAGGCCCGCGATCGCCGCAAAGGCCGCCTGCAGCACTGACAACGTTGCTGGAGCCGGCAACAGCTTGTAAAGCGGCCACCACATCAGCAGTGCGGGAGTAAAATGCTGGCCCAGCCGACGATAGTTCACGCTAGGCAGCTCCCCGGCATGAATCACATTGGTCGATAGCTGCGATGACAGCGTGCTCTGAAAAAAATTGCCGTGGGCATTGTTCCAAAAGACCTGATTGAAGATGCCCTGATCGTAGGAGGCGTAATAGGTGAAGTAGCGGTGCAGCAGCAAGCCCGCCAAGATGAGAAAGCAGCCGACTGCGATCGCCACGACTCGCCGTAAATCCTCATCCTTGCGCCAACTCCAAAGCATATCTAGGATTTCCCACGTCACCTGCTGCCAAGTCCTGCTCCACAGTATCAAACTCAGGGAATATAGTTGGCGGAGCGATCGCGGCAGCAATTCTTTGCAACGATAGCGAACCCATTATCTGGGGGGCCCGACGACACATCCCAAAGCTGCCTGCGACAGCCGCTTCAACGGCATATTTCGTCCAGCCAGCCTCAGATTGTACCTCTGACAACCCGAGGTGGTGTGTTAAAGATTTGCCAAAGTTGATTAGCGATCTGTTGTGAGAGCTGAAGGTTTATTGCAGGCTAAAGCCCAATGCGAACACTCAGATCTATGCTGATGGCACATTTTCCGCCTTCTGCCCATAACTGGGACCGCCGATGCGCTAGTTTCCGGGTTGCCTGACGGCGTTGATGTTTTTAATGCAAAGCCTCCTTCAACCAGGCATTCACGAGAACAACTATGACAACTGTTTATTTTGCGACTAATCGTAATCTTACGAGTCCGTCCAATCCACTACGGTTCGGGCAAAATTTTTCGACGGTTGATTTAGGCGATTTACGCTTTGGTCAAGCTCAGGTAAATGGCGGTGAACTGGATGAAAATAGCGTACAGGTATTGCCTGATAATCCTAGTCAAGGCTCCAGAGCGCTTTTTGCCGAACTGCGACAAACTATGCGATCGCAGTCACTAGATGCCCTGATTCTGATTCATGGATTTAATGTCACGTTCGAAACGGCCCTTGAATCAGCAGCAAAGGTTAGCGATCGCCTGGCACAACTCTCTGACAATAGCTATCGGCCCAATGTTTTTGTTTTTTCCTGGCCCTCTAACGGCAGACTGTTTGAATATAAGGATGATCGCCATGATGCCAAGGCTTCCGGCTACGCCTTCGCTCGCGGCTTAGAAAAACTCACTCGCTTTTTGCGCCATGCTGATGATGGTGAGCCTTGCCAACAGCACGTGCACTTGCTCGCCCACAGCATGGGTAATTATGTGCTGCGCCATGCCCTGCAAGAGACCCAAAAAATTAGCAATAGCCGAGCCCTGCCGCGTTTATTTGACAATATTATTTTGGCGGCAGCCGATGAAGATAACGATGCGTTTGAGCATGAGCATAAATTTTCCCGACTGCCAGAACTAGCCAAGCGCGTCACAGTTTACTTCAACACTGAAGACCAGGCTTTGACCATCAGTGACATCACCAAAGGCAATCCTGACCGCTTGGGCCACAGCGGGCCGCGCTTACCGCATCAGTTGCCCTATAAGGTTGTGCTGGTTGATGTAAGCGAAGGCGTCTCAACCTTTGGTGAGCATTCCTATCACGTCGACGATGACGAGGTTGTGAGAGATATTATCGCCGTCTTACAGAGCCAAAGCCTTGACGCTTTCACCCTGCGTACCTATGTCGCCCACGCGAACAAATTTGTTCTACGTCATTGAATCGTTGGGGGAGGCGGTGAGCGAGTTGGCGATTTAACCACCAAAAACTAAGTTCGATATCAAGAAGAGACTGGCACCGTTGATTTTCTTCGGGTAGCGGTGTGCTCCATACGTTGAAAGTCGCGATTAACTTCTTGCCAGAGCACTTTGTTGTGGGGGTCAAGCCGTAAAGATTTTTTTAGGGCTCTGCGGGCTTTGTCGTGATAACCGTGGCGAATCAGATGCCGGCCCCAGCGCTGATAAGCGATCGCTTGCCATTGTGTAACTTCTGGATCGCTAGTGAGTCGTTGGGCCAAGCCATCGACCAAGGCAATCGCCCTGGGAAACTTTTGCGCCTGAAACAACACTTGCAGCTGGTCGAATCCTTTTTGCTTTAGGTCTTGATCCTCTGGCGATAAGTTGGGGTTAACCTGCACCGTGACCGTCGAAGCGGCTCGCCGCTTAACAGTTACTTTGGGCCGTTGGGCCGGTTTTGTCGATGCGTCAGTTGCGCCTGCGGTTGCGATAGGAGTCTCCATGGCGGCTGGCTGACTGGGCATCGCCTCAACTAAAGCTTGGTAGGCCTGGGTGATGCGGATAAACTTGTCTTCGGCTTCGCGATCGCCCGGATTCATATCGGGATGATAGCGTCTAGCCAAGCGTCGATACGAGGCTTTAATCTCCTCAAAGCTGGCATTGGATCGCAGTCCCAATACTCTAAGTTCATCCACCAGTTGCCTACGCACCGCTGTCGTCGCCTCCCGTTACTCGCAAAATCAGTAATTAATTCGATATTTGGGCTAAGACTAGCCGATAAATCTCTGTCTGGCTCAAAATTTTGGTTAACTCTAACGATTCATTGAGCAAATGTCGCGATTGCCCCACGCTAAACCTTAAGTTTACGTCGGCATTTTTTGCTGAAGCTCCCCTAGGACAATGTCGTATGAGTGGCAAAAAGGCCCGGAGCGTTTGGTTCCAGGCCTTTTTGCAATGGCAATTGTCTTGGCTTGAACAGCAACCTAAGCAGTTGCGGCTGCGATCGCTTCTGGCGATCGTTCTTCAATCACGCGATCAACTAGGCCATAGTCCATCGCTTCCTGGGACGACATGAAATTGTCGCGGTCAGTGTCGCGCTCAATTTCCTCCAGCGTTTTGCCGGTGTGCTTGGCCAACATTTCATTCAGCACCTGCTTGATGCGCACCACCTCCTTCGCTTCGATTTCAATATCCGTCGCCTGACCGCGAGCCCCGCCAAGGGGTTGGTGAATCATAATGCGAGCATGAGGCAGCGCCATGCGCTTACCGGGTGAACCCGCTGCTAGCAAGAAAGCGCCCATGGAGGCTGCTAGACCAACACAGATAGTAATCACCTCTGATTTAATGTGCTGAATCGTGTCATAAATCGCCATGCCAGCAGTCACCGAGCCACCAGGCGAGTTGATGTACAGGTAAATCGGTTTGCTGTTGTCGTCAGAATCGAGATATAGCAGATAAGCCACGATCGCATTGGCGATGCCATCGTTGACTTCCTCGGACAAAAAGATGATGCGTTCGCGAAACAGTCGCTCATAAATGCTGATCCACTGTTCGTAAGGGCTGCCGGGCATGCGGTAGGCCACACTAGGGACACCAATTGGCATAATCAAATTCTCCTAAAACAGTTGACTTCGGCAAAAAATGATTCAAAAAAAGCGATCGCAGCAGGCATTACGAGCTTTCTAAAACTCGATCAATAATGCCGTACTCTTGGGCCGCCTGGGGCGTCAGGTAAAAATTGCGATCCATATCCTGATTCAGCTTTTCAATTGGCTGCTTGGTATTACGAGCCAGCACATCCATCAAAAGCTGACGTTTGGCAATTACTTCATCAGCGTTGATTTGAATATCAGTGGCTTGCCCTTGAGTTGCTACTTTAGGCTGAGCCAGGGTAATCATCGCGTTGGGCAAACTAACGCGCTTGCCAGGAGTGCCCGACGACAGCAGCACCGTCGCCACCCCGAAACACTGCCCCAAGCAAATGGTCGTAATTTCAGATTTGATGTGCTGCATCGTATCCAAAATTGCCAGTGTGGCGGTGACGCCCGCCATGCCGGAAAAGGCGTCGGCCATGCCCGCTGTCACCGGATCGCCCATCGAGTTGATATATAAATTAATTGGTTTATGTTCTTCCGAATCGAGATAGAGCAGCGCTGAAATCACTGAATTGGCTAGCCCCATAGAAAGGGGTTGGTTCAGAAAAATAATGCGTTCCTGACTCAAACGAGTGTAGATATTGATCCACTGCCAGTTTTGGCTACCCCGCACCTGGTAAGGCACACGCAAGATTTCATCAACAGGCATAATGCCTCTCCTAAGCCATTGCGGGCATTTGTTTGGGCAACTCTTTCGCGCTTTCCAGCACCCGATCAATCAGACCGTACTCTTTTGCCTGCGCGGGCGTGAGATAGAAGGTGCGATCAGTATCCTGGGATATTTTTTCCGCCGTTTGTCCCGTGTTGCGGGACAAAATATCCAGCATTGCCGCCTTATTATCCAGCACTTCTTTGGCTCGAATTTGAATGTCGGTAGCTTGGCCGCGTCCCATCCCGATGCGCGGTTGGTTAAGCACAATCGTGGCGTTGGGCAAACTGGCGCGATAGCCTTTGGTGCCTGCCGAAAGAATCATGGCCGCAGTGCCCATCGCCTGGCCGATACAAATGGTGTGAACCGGCGGCTTCACATAGCCAATCGTGTCGCAAATGGCAAAAGCTTCCGTATCTTGACCGATCGCATCCCCGGTATACCAAGACGTGCCGGTGGAATTGATGTAGAAGTAAATCGGCTTATCGGGGTCGTCGAACTGCAAAAACAGAAGCTGCGCAATGATCAGCTTAGTCACATCGACGCCCAACTGCCGCTTATATTCATCCGCCGAAACTAAGGGCAGCCCTAAATAGATGATGCGCTCCTTGAGCAGCAAAGAAGGCAGGTCAGGGGGTGGCGTCCGATAGTAAGCACCACCGCCGCCACCATAGGGGGCTTGTACAGCACGAATTGTTGAACTCATAAACGGAATGTAATGACTTAAAGCTTCCCAGTTCATAACATAGTAACGTGTGGGGGGAAGCGGTCAGCGGGCGTGATATCCCTACTTCACTCTTCTCTCAGTTGTTTTGGAGTGCGGCCTTATGAGCGTCACTGTTCACTGCGCCCTCAGTGATCCGTTTTTGGATTGCCAACAGTCAGCCAGCCAGCGACAGTTGGCAATTTCCATTCAAGTCGCGGCGGGCACAGGAGCCGATCATGCACCGCTGAATTTAGGGCTAATCCTAGATCACAGCGGTTCGATGCAGGGGCCACCGCTAGCCATAGTGAAAGAAGCGGCAGGTAAGCTAGTCGATCAACTGTCAGATCAGGACTTGCTCTCAATTGTGGTGTTTGACCATCAGGCCAAAGTCTTGCTGCCGCTACAGTCAGTCAGCGATCGCGACACCATCAAGCGCCGAATCGGTATGTTGAAGCCCAGCGGCGGCACAGCGATTGACGAGGGCATGAAGCTGGGTATCGAAGAAGCTGCCCAGGGTAAACAGGGCAAGGTTTCTCAGATTTTTTTGTTGACCGACGGTGAAAACGAGCACGGTGACAACACGCGCTGTCTTAAACTGGCTCAGGTGGCTGCCGACTATACCCTGACCATGAATGCGCTGGGTTTTGGCGATCATTGGAATCAAGATGTGCTGGAGCAAATTGCCGACGCTGGCGCGGGCACCTTGTCTTACATTGAAGCGCCAGAAGCCGCCGTGGATGAGTTCAATCGGCTGCTAGCTCGTGCCCAATCAGTATTTTTCACCAACGCCCACTTACATTTGGAGTTGCTGCCGGGCGTCCGTTTGGCCGAGCTAAAGCCGATCGCTCAAGTGGCCCCCGAAACCGTTGAATTGCCTTTTCAACAAACCGGTAATGTGGTGGTGATGCGGCTAGGAGACCTGATGTCAGACGCGGCGCGGGTAGTGCTGGCCAATCTCTACATTGGCGCTCAAAACGAGGGCACAATTCCGGTGGTGCGCGCTTTTATGCGCTATGACGCGCCCGCTATGAATCAAACGGGTCTGGAATCAGATGTTATCCACGTCGGCGCCACGGCTCAGAATCGATATCAGCCGGCACCCGATCAGCAGGTGCAAAAGCATGTGCTGACACTGGCCAAATATCGGCAAACCCAAATTGCGGAGCAGAAGCTGGCTCAGGGCGATCGCCAAGGAGCGGCTACTCTGTTGCAGTCTGCCGCCAAGACGGCTTTACAAATGGGCGATCAGGGCGCGGCGACAGTGCTGCAGGAAAATGCCACCCAGCTACAGGCGGGCAAAGACCTCTCGGAGCGCGATCGCAAGCGCACCCGCATTGTGTCAAAAACCCAGCTGCAGTAAAGCATCATGCAAATCTCAGTCACGCCTTTCACTGTTCATAAGCGGGTAGCGCTGACCATTAGTCGTGGCACCACAGCTCAATCGGTGAACCTTTGGGTGTGCCTGCTGGCGGATGACATCGAAGGCTGGGGCGAAGCAACGGCTTTTTCCTTGGGCTCCGATGGTCAAACCACTGGACAGTTAACCTCAGAACTGACTGCTCTAGCCCCTAAACTGGCTGACTTTCACCCTTGGGAACGGCAGCGGCTGGCGCCGGTTTTGGCGGACCTCAGTTCAGCGGCGCGGGCAGCCATCGATATGGCACTCCACGATTGGTTAGGTAAGCGCGTTGGCTTGCCTCTTTGGCAGCTTTGGGGACTGGATCGCGATCGCATTGGGCCGACCGCCGTCACGGTGGGCATCAATTCGCCAATTCAAGCGGTGGAACGTTTACAGCTTTGGCGATCGCAAATACCAGACTTGCAATCTGTCAAAATCAAGCTGGGTAGTCCCGAGGGCATATCGGCTGACCAAGCCATGATGACAGCCCTGCTCGCTGAGATTTCGGCTAGCGTTAAAGTGAGTGTTGATGCCAATGGCGGTTGGGATTTAGCCGCAGCGATCACCATGGCCGACTGGCTGGCTGAGCGCGGCGTGGCTTACATCGAGCAGCCCCTACCGGTCAAACTCGATCACGAATTGGGAAAGCTGTCAGCGCGATCGCCCCTACCTATTTTTGTCGATGAAAGCTGCTTCACTGCTGCCGATGCGGTGCGGTTGGCGGGTCAGGTCCACGGCGTTAATATCAAGCTTATGAAAGCGGGCGGCCTCACAGAAGTTTGGCGGCTGATTCACACAGCGCGAGCCTGCAGCTTAGGGGTGATGTTTGGCTGCTATTCTGACAGTGCTATCGCCAACACGGCCTTGGCCCATTTGGCGCCTTTGGCCGATCATTTAGACCTAGATAGCCACCTTAACCTTAAAGACGATCCGTTTCAGGGAGCGACGCTGCAAGACGGTCGCCTGGTGCCCAACGCTCTCCCTGGTTTAGGACTTACTCGCCATGAACTACCTGACGGCTGACCATCGCATTGCCTTGCTGATGCACGAAGGCACCGATAACCCTGGCGGCAAAACTGGCCTGTCAATTTTGCGCTACAGCCCGCTAAATATTGTTGCCGTGGTTGATCAGCAGCAGGCGGGTGGCTCGCTGCCAGCCATCACGGGGATTAACCGCGACGTGCCTATTGTTGCGTCGGTCGCGGCAGCTATGGCGTACTCACCAACAGTGCTTACGATTGGCATTGCGCCCTCCGGCGGAGCACTTCCTGATCCCTGGTACAAAGAAGTCAAAGCCGCTGTCGAAGCGGGGCTATGTGTGGTTAATGGTCTGCATACGCCGATGGCCACTGACCCAGAGTTAGCGGTTCATGTGCAGTCGCCGCAGTGGATTTGGGACGTCCGTCAAGAACCATCGGGGTTGCCTATCGCCAGTGCCGCCGCGCGATCGCTAGCGTGTCGTCGAGTACTGCCAGTGGGCACCGATATGGCAATTGGCAAGATGTCGACCAATCTGGAACTGCATCAGTTGGCCCTGCAGCAGGGACTGCGCTCTAAAGTGATTGCCACCGGCCAAACCAACCTGATGCTTGGAGATGACGGCATTCCCCTCGACTCCATCCGAGTGGATTTTGCCGCAGGCGCAGTCGAGCAGCAAGTGATAAGATATGGACCGGACCACGACATTCTGTTTATTGAAGGGCAGGGCTCGTTTTTTCATCCCGGTTCAACGGCGACCTTACCTCTGATGCGGGGCAGTCAACCCACGCACTTGATTTTGGTTCACAAGGTCGGACAAACTCACATTCGGAACCATCCAGCGGTCAAAATTCCGCCGCTGACCGATGCCATTGCCCTGTATGAATCGGTGGCCACAGCAGGCGGCTGTTTTACCCAGGCCAAGGTAGTGGGGATCGCTCTGAACACTTTTGGCTGCGATGACGCCTCAGCACAGCAGGCAATTGCCGATATAAACAAACAAACGGGACTGCCGACAACGGATGTGATCCGATTGGGAGCAGCCCCGCTATTGCAGGCAATTATGAATACACCAATTCTTTAATACCAATAGGCAAACAGTCTACTTTTTGCGCAAGCGGTAAGTGATGCGGCCTTTGCTCAAATCATAGGGAGTTAGCTCGACCTTAACGCGATCTCCCGGCAAGATTTTGATGTAGTTGCGGCGAATCTTGCCAGAAATATGAGCCAGCACATTGAATCCGTTGTCCAAATCAACGCGAAACATGGCATTCGGCAAAGACTCCGTGACCGTGCCTTCCATTTCAATCAAATCTTGCTTAGACAAACGCCTACCTCCACTTTTTAATGCTGTCAGCCGAAACGCACGACATCATAGTCTGACAACACATACTTCTCTTTAAAGAGTAACAAATTTGTCAAAATTCCTACACAGGAATTATCTTTCGAAAGACTCAAACCTGTACCACTTTTGAAAGATCCTTGGTGACAGCATCAATTTGCTGATTACCATCCACAGAAACCAGCTTTTGACGCGATCGATAAAAGTCAATCAGCGGCTCAGTAGACTCTCGATAGACATCCAACCGATTACGAATTGTCTCTTCGGTATCGTCGGAGCGCCCTTCTTCTTGCCCACGCTTGACCAGTCGAGACAAAATGACCTCATCAGGAACCTCTAAATTCACTACGCAATCAATTGGCTGATCAAGCTGCTGTAGTAAATCATCTAAAAACTTTGCCTGCCCGACATTGCGAGGAAAGCCATCCAGCAGCCAGCCAGCACTTACGTCGTCTGCAGAAAGTCGCTCTTGAACCAAATCCAGAACTAGTTCATTGGGCACCAATTCACCCGCATCTAAATAGAACTGAACTTTCTTGCCTAGCTCAGTCTGCATCGCTACAGCCGTTCTGAAAATATCTCCAGTAGAGATGTGAGAAACTTGGCAAACTTGAGAAAGGCGCTTGGCCTGAGTCCCTTTTCCAGCACCAGGCGGGCCTAAAAAAATTAATCGAGTCACTACTGCTTCACCATCCCCTCGTAGCGCTGCGAAATGACATAAGTCTGCACTTGCTTAGCCGTGTCGATCGCCACACCCACCAAAATCAACAGAGACGTTGCCCCCAGACCCCGAAAAGTTTGCACTCGAGTGGCACTTTCAACCGCACTTGGAATGACTGCCACCATGCCTAAAAAGATAGCACCCAAGAAAGTCAACCGGTTCAGTACCCGTCCTAAATAATCCGTAGTGGCCTTACCAGGACGGATGCCAGGAATACTCGCGCCCATCTTTTTTAAATTGCGAGACATGTCTTCAGGATTAACTACCAAAGAGGCATAGAAATAGCTGAAGAACAAAATCAACAACAAATAGAGCGCTACATACAACAGAGAAGTCGGGTTCAGATAGCTGCTGACAAAATTAACGAAAGTCGGGTTACTAACGTACTGGGTTAGGGACAGCGGCAGCACCAGCACCGCTGACGCAAAAATAATGGGCATTACGCCGCCCTGGTTGAGACGTAAAGGCAAATAATTGCTTTGCTCTAAATAAAGCTTGCGACCTACCTGACGACGAGCCGAAATAATGGGAATGCGTCGAGTACCTTCTTGAACAAAGACGATTCCCACAATCATCGCCAAGAACACCAGCAATAGAATAATGACGCCGCCAACCAAGTTGCGATCGCCACTTTGAGCCAGCTCCACGGTTTGATTGAGCGAGCGCGGCAATGTAGAGACAATATTCAAGAAAATCAGTAGCGAAGCCCCATTGCCTAAGCCCCGCTCAGTAATTAGCTCACCGACCCACATAACAAACATGGAACCAGTCGTCAGAGCAATTACGGTCTGCAGAACAAACAAGATGCCTGGCTGTTGAGCAAAAGGAGCGAGCAAAAACAGCGATAATAAAGTGCTTTGCAAAATGGCCCAAGCCACGGCTACATATCGCGTAATTTGAGAAATTCGCCGTCGCCCCGCTTCGCCCTCATTCTTTTGCAAATCTTCGAGCTGAGGCACTGCCGCCGTCAGCAGTTGCATAATAATCGACGCATTAATAAACGGCAAAATCCCTAGGGCAAAGATTCCTAAGGCTGACAAACCGCCGCCGACAAAAATATCAATAAAGCCGACAAAACCACCTAGGCTGCCGCTTTGAATAGCTTGACCGAAAGCACCCCGGTCGATTCCAGGCACCGGAATAAAAACGCCTAGCCGAACTAGAACTAACAAGCCCAGAGTCAGCAATAATCGACTCCGCAAACCCGCAGCCTGTGCCATTTGCATAAAAGTTTCTTGGGCACTGGGAGTTTTGCCGCGGCTAACAACCATATCTCAAACTACCTCTTCGGCATTAGCTAATTGAACGATGGCAGGCGAGGCAAAGCAACGCTACCAATATTAGTGATCATAGCGACTCACGAGCGTCTTAGAGTGACTCATCTAAAAAACATCTTGAAACGGCTGCTACAAAACGAATTTAGTATTACTTGTAAACAATCATTTTCAGATTCTAAATAATCACTATTTGCAAGATGGTCAATCGAGAACTTCACAAGTACCGCCAGCGGCTTCGATCTTTTCGCGTGCTGACTTAGTAAATGCAGCGGCCCTCACCGTCAACGCATTAGTGAGCTCACCGTCGCCCAGAACTTTGAGTGGCCCCTTTCCAGTAGTCAAAATACCAGCTTCCAGCAAAGATTCTAAAGTGACTTCACTTTGAGCCGACAGTTCAGCTAAATCGCTAACATTGACAATGGTAAAAACCTTGCGATTAACCACGGGAAAATGCTTCAACTTTGGAATCCGCCGATAGAGCGGTAATTGTCCTCCCTCAAAGCCAGGGCGAGTACCGCTGCCAGAACGGGATTTTTGACCTCGCATACCAAAGCCGCAGCTAGCACCCTGACCAGCAGCGATACCGCGTCCCACTCGACGCTTACGTCGCTTTGAGCCTGCTTTAGGTTGAGCATCGTTAATTCGCATGACTTATTCCCAACAATTGTCGTCCAAACTCGTGATTAAAATTAAGCGTATAGTTTTTCAATTGGAATACCGCGTTCTTCGGCAACTTCTGACAGAGTCCGTAGAGCAGCTAGGGCGTCTGCCGCTGCTCGCGCGTTATTAAGTGGGTTGTTGGAGCCCAACTGCTTAGCCAACACATTACGAACCCCAGCTAGCTCTAACACTGTGCGTACGGCACCACCGGCAATTACGCCTGTACCGGGAGCTGCTGGCCGCATGAAAACTTTGGCGCCGCCTCCGAAACCCGTAGACTGTTGTGGAATGGAGTATGAGCGCGTTAATGGCACATCTACCAGGTGCTTTTTACCATCGGCAACACCTTTTTTCACGGCGCCGATAACGTCGCCGGCTTTACCGACACCCACGCCAACTTGCCCACGCTCATTACCAACGACAACGATCGCCCGAAAGCTTAGTTTCTTACCACCTTTAACAACTTTGGTGACGCGACGGATCTGGACCACGCGCTCCTGCCATTCGGACTCTTTTTCTTTGCTGCGAGTGTTTTTACGGCGATTGTTTGCCATGATTTTTCTCTACTTCATTAATTCCATGACTGAGGGTTTCAGACGTTGGCTTAAAAGGATAGTCCGCCTTCTCGAGCCGCATCTGCCAAGGCAGCAATACGACCGTGATAAAGCTTACCGCCACGATCAAAAATCACTTGGGTAATCCCTTCGGCCTTAGCTCGCTCAGCAATCAGTTGGCCCACAGCCTGAGCGCCATCGCTAGTGGCAGTGTTACCCTGCGACTTGACTGCCGATTCCAGTGTGGAAGCAGCCACTAAGGTGTGATGAACCGTATCGTCGATAATCTGCGCATAAATATGATGATTGGAGCGAAATACTGCTAATCGAGGCCTCTCGGGAGTGCCAAATACGCGCCGTCGAATACGAGCATGGCGGCGCCGGGTCAGTTCTTTTCGACTTGCCTTCATAATTTATTTCTTTCCTGCTTTACCAGCCTTACGCCGAATATATTCGCCTGCGTAACGCACACCCTTACCTTTGTAGGGTTCGGGCGGACGAGCAGCCCTAATTTTGGCGGCAATGTTGCCAACAACCTCTTTATCAACGCCGCTGATGATGACGTTAGTGTTACTTTCGACTGCAAACTGCACTCCGGCTGGCGGCTCAAACACTACGGGATGACTAAATCCCAAGCTCATGTTGAGGTTTTGCCCTTGCACTTGAGCACGATAGCCCACGCCTTGGATCTCTAACCGCTTTTGATAGCCGTTAGTCACCCCTTCGACCATGTTGGCAACTAGGGTACGACAGAGTCCATGACGCTCTCGCGATCGCCGTGAATCATCTTCAGGCGCCACAACGATAGTGTCATCCTCTTGAACCACGGTTACGCCCTCTGGCAAAACTCGAGATAGTTCACCTTTCGGCCCTTTAACCGTGACCGACAAGCCGTCAATTGTAACCGTAACTTTGGCCGGCACTGGTACGGGTTTTTTGCCAATTCGAGACATCGCTAAACTTCCTCCCCAACAACTGCTAATTGACAGCCTTCGTAATATGCACTACCAGACATAACAAAGCACCTCACCACCAATGCCTTTCTGTCGCGCATCCCGATCAGTCATGATGCCGCTGGAAGTGGAAATAATGGCGATGCCGATACCGCCCAATACCCGAGGGAGTTCCTTACGGTTGGAATAAACCCGTAGCCCCGGGCGGCTGACACGCTTCAAATTCTTAATAATCGGATCGCGAGTTTTGCCTCGATATTTGAGCTTAACAACTAGCTTGCGATGTATGCCCTCACCAGTCAGTTCAAAGCCCTCGATAAATCCCTCCTCCTGGAGCACTTGAGCAATGCTACGCGTCATCCGTGTAGAGGGGATATTTACAGTTTGATGACGAGCTAGATTCGCATTTCGAATCCGCGTCAGCATATCTGCAATTGTGTCGTTAGCCGCCATAATCCTCTCCAGTGATAAACCTACTTCTCGCGGAAGGGCATGCCTAGCTCCTTTAGGAGCGCACGTCCTTCCTCATCCGTGTCAGCTGTGGTCACAATTGTGACGTCCATGCCGCGTATCTGGTCAATACTGTCGTACTCAATTTCTGGAAAAATCAGCTGTTCTCGCAGTCCTAGAGTGTAATTGCCGCGACCGTCAAAGCTGCGACCACTCACCCCGCGAAAGTCGCGAATTCGAGGCAACGTTAAATTAATCAGACGGTTCAGAAAAGCATACATGCGTTCTGACCGCAGAGTAACCATCGCTCCAACTGGCATGCCTTGGCGAATTTTGAAACCAGCGATCGCTTTTTTAGCCCGGGTCACCACCGGCTTTTGCCCCGTAATTGTTGCTAGCTCAGCCACCGAAGATTCCAGTGCCCTGGCATTTTGAGACGCCTCTCCTAAACCACGATTGACCGTGACTTTAACCAGCTTAGGAACTTGATGGATATTACGGTACTCAAACTGTTCCATCAGCTTGGGGATAACTTTTTCTTGATAAAACGTTTTCAGCTGTTCAGCCATTGCGGTTTCCTCTTAGGCTCTCTGGGCTTGGTCAGAGAGCAACTTGTAATTAAGACAATCGAACTTTTCTCAATTCAACTGGGCCCAAGGCTCAATCAATGACTTCGCCGGTTTTCTTCAAGACACGCACTTTTCTACCGGCTTCGGTAAAGGTATAACCCACTCGGCTAGCAACCTTCTGCTTTTCGGAATAGAGCATGACATTGGAGCTGTGAATTGGTGCTTCCTCAGTGACAATTTGCCCGGTTTCTCCGTCTTGCTGCGGTTTGACATGGCGAGTACGGATGTTGACGCCTTTAACTAGAACTTTGCTGGCCTTTGGAAACACCTTTGACACTTCGCCAACTTTGCCTCTGTCTTTGCCGGCGATAACCTGCACGGTATCACCGGTCTTAACGTGCATGCGCGTTTTTTTAAGGATTTTAGATTGAGGCATTACAGAACCTCCGGTGCAAGTGAAACAATTTTGGTAAAGCTTTTATCCCGCAGCTCGCGGGCCACCGGGCCAAATACTCGAGTGCCCCGAGGATTGCCGTCTTGGTTGATGATCACAGCGGCATTGTCGTCAAAGCGAATACTCATGCCGCTACTGCGTCTTAGCGACTTTTTGGTACGCACAATAACGGCCCGCACCACATCGGATTTTTTAACTGCCATATTAGGAATGGCATCCTTCACAACAGCAATCACGACATCACCGACGCCGGCATAAGTGCGATTGCCGCCCAAAACCCGAATGCACATGAGCTTGCGAGCACCGCTGTTGTCAGCCACATTAAGATAGGTTTCCTGCTGAATCATGTTGCGCCTCCTTTAAGCCCCAGCGTTGCGATTGAGGATATCGGCCACTGCCCAGCGCTTGGTTTTGCTGAGCGGGCGGGTTTCCTGAATGCGTACGCGATCGCCCACTTTGCATTCGTTGTCTTCATCGTGAACTTTATAACGCTTAGTACGAACCATGATTTTGCCGTACTTCGGATGAGGCACCCGATTTTCCACCGCCACGACTACGGTTTTTTGCATCTTGTCACTGACAACAAGACCAACTTGTTCTTTAACAGCCATTTGCTAATTCTCCTTATTCCTCTTCTGCGGCGTTGTCGATGGCGCTAGTGGTCGCTGTCGAAGGGACATTAGAGTCGGCTGCGGAAGTTGTTGCCAACTGTCGTTCTCGCGAAACAGTCATCAGTTGCGCCAGCCGATGACGTTCATGTTTGAACTGATGTAGCCCCGTTTGCAGTTGTTTAGTGGCCTGCTGAAAGCGCAAGTCAAATAATTTGCGGCGGGTATCGGCAATTGCTGCTTGTAGAGCCTGGTCATCAAGGTCGCGGGCTGCTTGAATTTTGGGAAGTGCCATCGCCTACGAGTCCTCCTGACGAGCAATAAACTTGGTTTTAAAGGGCAGTTTGAAAGAGGCAAGCCGCATGGCTTCCCGGGCTACATCCTCGGGCACCCCGGCAATCTCGAAAACAATTCGGCCAGGCTTGACTACGGCTACCCAAAACTCAGGATTACCTTTACCCGAACCCATTCGTGTTTCTGCCGGGCGCATGGTAATGGGCTTATCGGGAAACACCCGAATCCAAATCTTACCGCCGCGCCTTACGTAACGGGTCATTGCCCGTCGAGCCGCCTCAATTTGCCGGGAAGTCAACCACGATGGCTCAATTGCCTGTAGTGCAAACTCACCAAAATTGATTTCATTACCCCGCTGGGCCATGCCGCGCATCCGGCCTCGGTGCTGCTTACGAAATTTAGTGCGTCTCGGACTTAACATGGCTCAACTTCTGCCTACCAATCACATTCAACGAAGAAAGAACAAGAACTAAAAAACAAGAATCAGGTTGTCAAGAGTCATTCGAGCGATCTTCAAACTGCTGTCGCCGCCGCTGCTGTCGTCGCCGAGGCTGCGCCGCATCCGGCGTGTCGCGCTGATATTCCTGACCAGGAATAATTTCTCCGCGAAAAATCCAGACTTTTACACCCAGGACACCGTAAGTGGTCTGAGCAGTGCGATAAGCATAATCTACGTCAGCTCGCAGGGTATGGAGTGGTACTCGTCCTTCCCGGGTCCATTCAGTCCGGGCAATTTCGGCCCCATTCAGACGACCACTCACCTGAATCTTGATACCTTCAACGCCAGCCCGTTGAGCTCGCTGCAGTGCTTGACGGACGACGCGACGAAAGGCCACGCGTCGCTCCAGCTGCTGAATAATGTATTCGGCCACCAAGGGAGCATCGGCGTCAACGCGAGTAACCTCCACCACGTTGATACGAATCTGTCGAGTGGAATCTTTCAGCGCTTTTTGCAAACTCGCTCGCAGTGCTTCAATGCCGCTGCCACCGCGTCCCACAACGACCCCTGGCCGGGCAGTGCGAATTTCCAAGTCAATTTGATCGGCTTTACGCTCAATGCGCACATCAGAAATCCCAGCGTTGCTGAGATTTTTCTCAATGTACTCGCGAATAATATGATCTTCTCTTAGCAATTGAGGATAGCGATCGCCATCGGCAAACCAGCGGGAGCGATGCTCCTGCACAATGCCTAATCGAAACCCCATTGGATGTATTTTCTGTCCCACTCGTAGTCCCTCAGTTCATGCTCTACGGTCAATAGTCTGTCTATTAAATATCGGTTGGAGCCACCGCGATCGTAATGTGACAAGTGGGCTTGCGAATCTGATAAGCTCGCCCTTGAGCTCTTGGTCGAAAGCGACGTAGGGTCGGCCCAGCATCTGCAAAAGCCTCACTTACCACCAGAGAAGCTGGATCCAAACCATTGTTATGCTCAGCGTTAGCCACTGCTGACCGCAGCACCTTAAGCACCGGATCACAGGCCCGATATGGCATAAATTCAAGAATGATTAGTGCTTCCCGATAAGACTGGCCGCGAATTTGATCGAGCACTCGGCGCACTTTATGAGGCGACATCCGAATGTAACGAGCGACTGCTTTTACTTGTTCTGTAGTATCAACTGCCATAAGACCCTCCGATTTCTCGCAAATTACCGACGCGCTTTCTTATCGCTTTTCGCATGTCCTCGAAAGGTGCGAGTTGGAGCAAACTCACCCAGCTTGTGCCCCACCATTTGCTCAGTAACGTACACCGGAACATGCTGACGTCCATTGTGTACGGCGATGGTATGCCCAATCATTTGAGGAATAATGGTCGATGCCCGTGACCAGGTCTTAATGACTTGTTTGTCTCCCTTAGTATTGAGCGCTTCAATCTTACTCATCAAATGATCTGCCACAAATGGCCCTTTCTTCAAGGAACGCGACATAACCTTAACCTCTTGCCTCTTGCTTCTCTCAAACTGTCTCGCACAACTCTGTTTACCTGGCTTGAGCCAGATGCGTTAAGTATTACGCCCGCCACGACCGCGTTTCGACGTCCGACGACGACGACGTACGATCAAATCGCTACTAGCTTTTTTCTTCTTACGAGTCTTAAGACCCAGCGCTGGTTTACCCCAAGGGGTTACTGGTCCGCTGCGGCCAATCGGAGCTCTGCCTTCGCCGCCGCCATGGGGGTGATCGACTGGGTTCATCACACTGCCGCGCACCTCTGGACGACGCCCCAGCCAGCGCTTTCGGCCAGCCTTACCTAAAGTGATGTTACGGGCCTCCACATGTCCAACCTGACCAATCGTGGCGTAGCATTCACGACGCACCATTCGCACTTCCGTCGAAGGTAGCTTCAAGGTAACGTAGCCGCCCTCTTTGGCTACTACTTGGGCCGAAGTTCCTGCCGCCCGCACGATTTGTCCGCCTTTTCCCGGCTGCAGCTCAACGTTATGTACTGAAGTTCCCAAAGGAATTTTGTGAAGTGGCAGCGCATTACCGATTTCTATGGGCGCTTCCGAGCCAGCAGTGACAGTTGCGCCCACGGCCAGAGAAGCCGGATGCAAAATATATCGCTTTTCACCATCCTCATACTGCAGCAGGGCAATACGAGCATTGCGATTTGGATCGTATTCAATTTCTGCCACCTGCGCCGGCATGTTGCGCTTGTTCCGATGAAAATCAATGATGCGATAAAGCCGTTTGTGGCCACCGCCTCGATGACGACAGGTGATGACGCCACGATTATTGCGACCCTTGGCACGATGTACCGAGACCGTCAAAGATTTTTCCGGCTCAGAACGAGTAATCTCCGAAAACTCGGAAACTGATCGCTCACGGGTGCCAGGGGTTAGAGGTCGGTAAGAACGAATGCCCATTGCTCAACTTATCTAAATAAACTGCGTCAATTGTTTTTGAAGGAATTAAATGCCTTTACACATCAGGAAATAGAACAATGCTGTCATCTATCGCCAAGGTGACGATCGCCCGCTTATACCGTGGCCGAAATCCCTCAAACCGACCGAAGCGGCGCTTTTTGCGTGGCAGATTAGACGTACTCACCCCAGTTACCTTGACGTCAAACAAGTACTCAATTGCCGCCTTAATTTCCGGCTTTGTCGCTTTAGGGGCCACTTCAAATACATACTGATTGTTTTCCAACATCAGCGTGGCTTTCTCAGTGATCAGAGGACGCCTGATCAAATCTGCCAAAGTATCTTGACCAGAAACCTTAGTCACCGTAAACCTCCTGAATCTTTTCCACAGCAGCGGCAGTCACCACCAATCGATCGGCATTCAGCAAATCAAAAATGTTCAAATTATTAGCGGCAATTAATTTGACCCGCTGAATATTACGGAGAGATAGAACAACATTTTCTGACTGTTCATCTAAGATAAAGAGCACTTTGTCAGCAGCATCAATGCCCCAGCGCTCCATTGCCGCCGTCATTTCACGGGTTTTGGGTCGCGGCAGCTGATCAGCAAACTCTTGCACAACCACGGTGTCAGCATCTAAGCGGCTTTGAAAAGCCGTTCTTAAAGCTAAACGCCGCTCTTTGCGATTCATTTTGACGCTGAAGTCGCGCGGCTTTGGCCCAAAGATCACGCCGCCCCCTTTCCAAAGGGGAGAACGACTAGAACCCGCTCGAGCCCGCCCGGTGCCCTTCTGTCGCCAGGGCTTTTTGCCACCCCCGCGCACCTCTGCCCGAGTTTTTGATGACAGCGTTCCTTGGCGGGAATTGTTCATTTGCCGTACTAAAGCTCGATGCAAAATGTGAGCTGCATTTTCAGGTTTTGCCACCTTCAAATCAACCGACGTTTTGCCGACTTCCTGTCCTTGCCAATCTTGAATAACGCATTCAGCCATCGCTTCTACCTCCCATTACATCCCCAAACCAATCTGCCTGCTCTACCGCTGCTTATCCCACCAGGTTGGTTGGGGCAATGCTAAGTAAACTACCGGGCTTGCCAGGGATACTGCCCTTGATGATGAGCAGATTATTTTCAACATCAATACGCACAACCTGCAGCTTACGGGTCGTAACTTGCTTGCCGCCAAGCCGTCCAGCCATTTTTTTGCCGGGATAAACGCGACCTGGAGTGGTTCCAGGACCAATGGAACCAGGTAGGCGATGGTTTTTAGAACCGTGCGACATTGGTCCTCGATGGAAATTATGTCGCTTTTGGTTGCCAGCAAAGCCTCGGCCAATACTGGTGCCGGTGACGTCCACTAGTTGTCCCTGCTCAAACTGATCAGCAGTCACACTCTGACCCAATTCAAAACCTTCAGTAGCATCCACTCGATACTCTTTCAGGTGACGTACAGGATTAGCTTCAGATTTAGCAAGATGCCCGAGCTCAGGCTTAGTAAGAGCTTTTTCACGTACTTCTTTGTAGCCAATTTGGATTGCCGTGTAGCCGTCAGTTTGCTCAGTTTTTACCTGAGTAACCGTACAGGGACCAGCCTGAACAACGGTGACCGGAACTGCGTTCCCGTCATCGTCAAAGATTTGGGTCATCCCCAATTTGGTTCCTAAAATCCCAATTGACACTGTCCCCTATCTCCGTTGCTACACATTACGTAGAATGTCGAATGCTCCCGCAATTTGAAAGACATCCGCTTAAAATGTGCCTGGGCCTGCCGCCACAAGCAAAAGCGAGCCGTTGTTATTTCAAAAACAGCTCGAAGAAGGCGGCGTGCAAAAGCGCCTTCCAGACAAAACAATCGCCGCTAAACAAAATTCGTTCAGCGACCAGTGCTTGATAACAAGAATTTTGACTGAAGCAAAAGTATTTGACGCTACAGACTTAGAACAATAAACGTCCAGTTTCTGTTTCAGCGACAGTTAACCATGATACACAGACTAAATAAAAATGTCTACGAAAAGTTTTGAGGCCACAAATTTAGACTCGGAAAGGTCGGAGGCTTTGAGCAGAGAAGCCTTGTGGAAAGGGGCTGAAGCATGACATAAAGCGCCAATTCGCGTCTGCCCAAGCATATAGTTGATCAATGACTATGCTGATGCTGCCTGTAGACTTTTTTCCTTAACCGGAACTTGTACAGTTGGGGGCCAGTTTTGGCAGTTTTGGCAGTTGCGTCAGCAGAGTCAAGAGAACGCCCTATTACCTGCTAAGTGATGTGACTGTAAAGCGGCAGCTGAATTTCGTATTCGGTGCCGGCACCAGCAGTGGACGCATCCAAATGGACAGCCGGTGAGCTCACCATAAACTTACCGCCGTGTTTAGCCGTAATCAAACGGTAACTAGCGGCCAGATCGGTCTCCCGCTCTAAGCGCTGGCGAATCGAGAACATATCTCGTACATCTTGCAGTTCTGAAGCCGATAGTCCCGGGCCATTGTCAGCGATCGTCAACACAATCCAACGCTGACTCAGGGGATCATTGACATCAGCATCTTTTAGTCGCGTCGTAATCACAATTTGAGGACTGTCGGGTAGAGATAAGGGTGGTATCGCCATTTTAGACACCGACAAATCAGCTACTACTGACTGCCGAGCGGCAAGACTCAGCAAGTCATCGATGCAGTGAGTCAGAACATTCATCAATACCTGACTAAGCTGCCCGGCAAAGCACGGGACAGGTGGCAGGGTATCGTACTGGCGAACAATTTTAATTTGGGTGGTAAGGCGACTTTTAAGCAGCAGCACAATGCTGTCAATTAGGCTATGAAGGTCTGCTGGATGGGGATAAACTTCATCGATGTGGCAAAAGTTTTGCAGGCTGCCGGCCAATTGCTTAAGGCGAGCAGCTCCCCCTTTAATGCTGGTGAGAGCTTGGGGCAAATCCTGACGCAGATAATCTAGTTCAATGTCTTCCTTGAGATTGGTCAGATGCTCTGGCTCGCAAGCATTAGCGTGAGCAGTTTCGTAGGCTTCCACTAGCTGTAGGAGCTGCTGACAATATTGGTCAACGTGGCTCAGATTACCCCAAATGAACCCCAACGGATCCATGATTTCGTGGGCGATGCCATCAACCAACTGTCCCAAAGCTGCAAGCTTGTGAGACTGTAACATAGCCGCTTGAGCTCGTTCGTAGCGCACTTGAGTTTCGATCCCGCAAATTTGCCAATGTGCTTGGTTGAGGTCATGGGCGCTTAGTAGGCGATCGCCCTCCGGCGTAACGACCAGCAGCGGTTCTCCTTGCAAATCACCGGGTCGTCTCAGAGCCATCCGCGCTGCATCAAGCACAGGCGTTTCTATGGCAAAAGTTAACGGCTGCAAGCGCGCGTAGCTGTAAATCACGGAAAGCGGTTCATTCAAAAACAGCTCACAACCCTTAGGCCGCAGCAAGAATTCCAAAAATTGCTGCCGCGACAGCATCCCAATTACCGTATCTGTCTGGGACGTCACCAGCACACCGGGAAGCTCAGGAGACTGGTTGAAGTACTCTGCAAGCTGGCTTCCAAGCATATCTAAGCTGCCGGAGACTCTGTGT
>ERZ1740058.58-NODE-58-length-91953-cov-7.351618_pt1 | contig 91953 bp, 70 predicted proteins | sample MGYA00581745_ERZ1740058 | MGnify/ENA primary metagenome ERZ1740058 (study PRJEB43018, sample SAMN04849742) | marine metagenome | isolation source: floating plastic debris | place: Pacific Ocean | collected 2008-08-30 | study: EMG produced TPA metagenomics assembly...
TAGCTCACTACCAACAGTAAAGCTAAAATGAGTGCTAAATTGATCTTTTTCATCGGTTTGTTTTTTTTTTTGTAAAAAGATAAAGAAGTGCTATATCTACTAAGCCTTTTCAATAGATGTAACGTATCACCACCAAAAAATTAAAAAAATACTAATAACGGCTCTAAATAAGTGTTAAATATTTATTAATAATTGGTTTTATAGGCAAATAATATTTACAAGTAAAAGCATAAGTTATTTTCAGCTATTATAGAGAACGAATATAAGTATTTTGGGTTGTTAATAAAATGTTAATTTTTTCATAAGTAGCCAACCAACGCGAACGAACGAAATGGATGATAAGCAATGAAGGAGTGTTTTCTATTAGTATGTATACATAGTATAAAGCTTATCAATTAAACCCGCACTGAAGAAGGATGAGGAATCGTAAGATAACAGATTCAGTTTCCTGAAACCTAAGTAGTGAAGGCTTCGAGAGTGTTCATTTTAGAAAATAAGTTCCTATATGTTGTTTTGAAGCTACCTATGCTTTACTATCTTATGGTTAACAACCCAAAACACCTTGTTACATATACGCCTCACTAAGCCTTTATATGAAAATAATTTCATTAAAATATAGACCCTAAGGTCTATTTCTTAGTAGCTAACCACTTCGTATCTTTGAGATACTTAAATACACTATTTGCATCTAATTATTTTATTAGCAAAGTCAGCATAAAATTAGGAAGGATGTATCTCATAGGACACTAGCGGATGATGCATTTCTGGATATTTTTTTATTTTATCACCATCTATTTATTTTATAATAAAATTTATATTTATTGTTAATAATAAAACTACAATTAATTATATTAATTTTATTTCTCTTTAAGCTATAACTATATAAAGTCATATTTGATGCTTTATATAGTTTCGCATCAATAATAATTGGTATGAAAAAGTACCCGCAGTCTTCCTCTTTTATTTATTATAAGCGATGAATACTTATCAATATAATATCTTATATTTTTAAAATATTTTATAATAAATTATATCTTTTTAAGATTGTATTAGTTCAAGCGTCCATAAGGGCTTTACAGTTACCAAGCTTAATATAAAATTATCACTATCAAATATTTATCATTCATGAAAGAGTGCCTAATAAGTGAAAAAACATGGCTATGTAAGGCTAATCATATGATAAAAAATTCCTTAAAATATAGACCCAAGGGTCTATATTATGATATAAAATAACTTAATAACTTTAGTGTATTAAATCACATCATTATCTAAACCCCATAATCACTAAAGTCATGACAAAAACAAGTCTAATATTTTTCGTAATCTGCTGTCTACTAGCAGGAAGTCAAGTGTATGCACAAGACCCACTTTGGTTAAAGAGTGGTACAGGAGCCATTATACCTGTTCCTTTTGACAATGAAGTAAGGATGGACCTTGCCATTATGAATGACGGTAGAATTGGTGCACTACAAGTAAATCAAAACGCGAATATCGCTGGAAACTTAGGTATAGGCGGAGACCCTACCGCCAATCGTGTTACACTTTACGGAGGCCTTAGTATGAAGTTCGGCACAGAAGAAACCCTGTTCAACTTTATATCAGGAGAAGGCGGCTTTGCTTATTTTCAGCGGCTCGGCGGTACCAACAGACTCGATATTATGACCGATCGGGTACGTACTGGCACCTTAGAGCTTGCCAGTACTTTACTGCTACCTAACACCTGGGACGTAACTACTCCAACGGCTACCGAGCTAACCATAGGGCAAGCAGGAATACCTGTATTTAATCTATTCGCTACAGATGGTGGACAAATAGCACTCGGTACTACCAATGTTCCAGAAGGTTTTAGAATGAGTATTAACGGAAAGCTAGCCGTAGAAGAAGTATTGGTAGACCTAGATGAAGACTGGCCTGACTACGTATTCGAAGACGACTACGAACTTATGTCATTAGAGGACTTACAAAGCTACGTAAAAGAAAACGGTCACTTACCGAATATTCCTTCCGCTAAAGAAGTAAAAAACACTGGAGGCGTCTACTTAGGTAGTATCAATCAGAAGCTTTTAGAAAAAATAGAAGAGCTTACTTTATACACCCTAGAACAAGAAAAGAAGATAGAAAGCCTACAAAGCTTAAGGGAAGAAGTAGAAGCACTTAAAGCAATCGTAGCCACCCTTAAGAAAGATTAGTAATGAGAGAATATAAATTAAGCTATTTATTATTACTAGTATTGCTTATACTTTCTACTACTTATTTACCTATACAAGCACAAATTTTAGAACTAGGGCAAGCGGTTGTTACTTGTAGTTCTGAAGATCCTGCGGGTCCAGTAGTAGGGATTATTGACGTACGTGATCGTACTGGTGTAGCCAAAGGACTCAACTGGGAAGCGCCTATGTACAAACATCCTAGTTGGACGAGAGAACAGTTAGGTAATGTCTTTGGGGTTGCTATTCGTAACAATGGCGACATCTATATAACTGCTACCGATCATTACGGTCCTGCTGGTTCTTATGGGCCTGGTGGTGCAGGAGGAATTTACCGTATTGATGGTATGACCGGAGAATGGGAGTTGTTTAAGAGTTTAGCCCTTTTAACAGGTGAAAGCCTCGGTAATATTGCCTACGATCAGGTGAATGATCAGTTTTTTGTAACTACTAGAAAGCTAGATGGATTTATCTATCGTATTGATGCCAATACTGGAGAGACCTTAAGCTCTATCGAAATAACAGGACAAAGGACTTGGGGCATTGCAGTAGATAGGGGTAAAATCTATTATGGTGTTATGAATTCAGTCTACTCCATGGAATTAATGAACGGTGACTTCAATGAGGACCCTGCAGCTACCCGACTTGAAGCAACTATTGAAAGTCCTGCTACTGTCATTGCTGACATAGAAGTAGGAAATGACGGAAGCTTGTTGGTAGCGCAGGTTGGTACACACAATGCAGGCGTACACCGACTCGTACCTACAGCTACAGGCTGGACACAGGTGCAGATACCTATTGGCAACTATCAGGTTGGTAATAATGCCGCAGGGGGTGTTGACTACGGTTATGATAGTTTTTCAGGAACTACCTTGGGTGAACCAGAACATTGGGTATTGGCTACCGGTGATGCTCTCCGCTTTCCTAGCGGAAACGAAGATGGTATAAGTGACTTTGTATACGGTATGGCAGGTGTACCCACCATAGGCACAACGATTGATAATCGTAAGACAATTGGCTACTACGTAGACTTTGATGGTAATCTTAACAGTAGTGCGGTAAAAGGCGACCAAGGAGATGTAGATGTATATCGACAGATTGGTGTAGATAGCTGTATCGCATTGGTACCTGAAGAAGGCGTAGAGGAAGAGGTGTGCGGAACTGCGTTTTTCTGTGTAGACGACGATGCAGACCTTAGCTACATACGCAATGGTTCCGAAATTTGGAATTCAGAAGTGAAGCTCAACTTTGCCGAAAAATTTGCACTCAATGTACCCTTTGAAAGAGTAGAATGGTACATCAAAGATAATATAAAGCAGCAGTACCGTAAGGTAGAAGACCCTACTAACTTTTATTTTTGTGCTATGGGACCCGACCGTGACGAATGGGGACTGGTGACGATTCAGCCCTTTTACCAAAATAGTGAAGGTACGCTTTGTATGATGGATTCTACTTTTTTGGAAGTAGTCGATAGAGGCATTTACTTCAGAAGTGCCGATAAAAAGATACAACGCTGGAAAGAAGAGGTGTATGAAGAGAACCCAGCCCTATACGACGGCTTCTTCGATCCTAGTAAGCCTACCCTCATCCACGTCCACGGCTGGCAGCCAGGCGCTAATAAGCGACACGTAGAGACAGGATCAGATGAAAGAGGTCGCCTCATAGAAGGTGCTGAGAACCCAGAAGACGTCGCCAAACATTGGTTGAACCAAGGCTGGAACGTAGCCATCTATTTCTGGACACAATACGCAGAGTATGACGATGAAGGGTCTAACCTTAATGCTTACCCTGAGAAATCTGCTGAAAATACATACAGCGCTAGTCCGCAATGGTATAGAACAGATGGTACTATGACGACAGAAAGTGGCGGTACGGCTTCTATTGCTAGCGACTTTGTTAGTAAATTAATCAATCTGCGTCTGACTACAAGCAACACTACAGAAATGCGATGGGCAGGTCATTCGCTAGGCTCCATTGCCATTACCCAAGCAGCCATTGAGATGAGAGCAAGTGGTAACGTTATGCACCTACCAAGTAGACTCGTTTATCTCGATCCAGCTTGGGATCCTGGCTTCTTTGGGATGTGGGAAAATTCGCTTTTACCTGCCATAGATGATTATCCGGTAGTAGAGTGGTACCAGACCTCACCGTATAATATTCTCTTTGGTCAGTCGGCAGGAGGGCAACTGCTTGGTAATTTACTCAGTGCACCCAACTACCCAAATGGTAATGAAATCTACAATGCAGCTATCCAAAACAGTGCTTATGTACGCAGTCATCCTTTATGGCAGGAGGGCTATCCAGTGGGGGGAGGCTTTCTACACGCCAGTGCAAGAAGACACTACTTCTCTTCTTTCAAAGACGATCGGAAGCCTACTGTATTAGAGCGAAGCCCCGTTGATATAAGGGTTTTTGATACAGAAGGAGATCAGACTATTATCCCTGTTTGCGAGGTAGATGCGTTAGAGCCAGACAATGAATATTACAATCTGTTTACGCTGATTGATCTTTTCGATAGCTTTGAATCGTATATTTCAACGATTTCAACGAGGACAACTTCCTGCTTTTATCCAACGGGTACGGCTGATGGCCCTTCAGCAAAGGCAAGCGTAGAAGAACTAAAAAAATGGCGGGGTTATCCACTCTCACAAGTACGAGGAATGACGACTATCAACACCAACGATGATGGCTATGGTATTCAAAAGCTCGATACGGAATTTCATCGAGATCGTACCGTAGAAGCAGAGGACTCACTGGATGCCCAGCGATGTAATCGGGTAATTCTTGGCGCGGGTTTTCACGCCAAAACAGGTAGTTGGATGCTGGCAAAGACCGAAGTGAATTGTCAAGAAGCGGTTTGCCCAGCCAACTGTACAGACCCCATCTTTAACGATGCCATTGTCTTAAGGAAAAAGACCGAAGAAAGTACTGCCTCTAGTAGCATTGCTCCTTCTATAATAGAAGCAGTCGAAGCAGAGACAAGCACCTTCAAGGCTTACCCTAATCCTACTGCAGAGGGACTTACCCTTCAGATTCCCAAAGGATACGAAACTGTACGGATAGAACTGTACTCTATACAAGGCGTAAAGCAATTAGAACAAACCACATCTGCCGATGAAGGTAATGTACAAGTTTCGCTCGATCTCAGCAGCTTTCCAGCAGGCTTATACATACTTACTGTACACGATGCACAAGGGCAACACCTCTACGCCACCCGTATCGTAAAAGAGTAAGTTGTATATTGATAAAATTACTTATTAACAGAAAAGGCAGGCTTTAAAAGCCTGCCTTTTTTACTTTTTACTTATCGTCATCAATCACTCAAAGATAACTCCCATCGCTGCGTTTATGTAGTAATCGGAAGTATGTTTAGCTTAAATATGAAAGTTTTTTCCTTAAAATATAGACCCTAAGGTCTATTTTCTGATATTCACTAGTTTAGTAACTTTAAAGTAATAAACCACACGATTGCCTTCAGTTTTAAGACAATCCACATCTACTTAAAAATTTAAAACCACATGAAAAATTTCCTTGTTTTATCGCTTGTCATCTTTACAATGATGTACCTGTTCTCTTGTAAGCAAGAAACAGAAGAAGTATTGGCAGAGGATAATAACCCCATTTCAGCAGAAGTACTAAGTAAGATTAAGGCGCTAGGTTTTAGTGACTACGACGTAAAGAAAATTATAGATCCTCTTACTAACCAGACGGGTTATATCGTAGAGGGTGACATGTTTATTGGTGAAGACCAATTAGATGCAGAAATAAACGCACAGTAACTGCGTGTAGGCGAAGCAGAGCAGTACCACACTGCTAATATCGTAAACACAGGTAGCGGCATAAGAATACTCAGCGTGGCTATATATAGAGAGGATGTTACGCACGCAATACCCTATAATTTCGATCCACTTATTGTTGAGGCATTGCATCGCTTCAATACGATGAACTTAACCATTCAATTTCACTTAGTGCCTAGAACTCATTGGCAAAGTGCTGACATTTTGATTTACAGAGAAGAGACCCTTCTTCCAACTAAGTTAGGATACGCCGACTTACCATTAAATGGTAATCCTGGTAGCGCCATTCGTCTACACTTAACGAATATTATGGATTGGGCAGTTACCAATGAGGCCATCGTCAATATCATATGTCACGAATTAGGACATACTATGGGTTTCCATCATACTGATTACATGGATAATTCTTACAGTTGTGGTGGTAATCCTGTAAACGAGGCAGCTATCTACCCAGAAGTAGGTTTCATACATATCCCTGGTACACCCCCAGGGCCTGAGCCCAACTCTTGGATGTTGGCTTGTATGCCTGTGCCTGGTATTGGCCGTCCATTTACTGCTAATGATCTTATTGCACTTCAGTTCTTGTACTAGTTTTTTATACCTAATCACGCTTAAAGAGGTGCTATCTGGTTTTTGCTAGATAGCATTTATTCTTTTAAGGCTTGCTGTAGATAGTAGATTATTGCGTCTATTCAACTCAGCACTATACAGTATTAACTTAATCATATGAATATTTTTCCTTCAAATATAGACCCTAAGGTCTATTTTCTCATAGCCATCGGCTCTTTATCTTTAAAGCGTTAAGTGATACCATTATTCTCAATCCTTTAAGGAATCGTAATAAAGAGCTGATAAAGGAGGGTAATGGATTTCTCTACGTTATTACTACCATTTACCTGAGATATTACTTTGTTTTATTGCCAATTCTTAATCTATCTACATTAAATTAATACACCATGAATAGTAAAAAGAACTTTAAAGTTACGTTTAAGCTAGTGCTGTTCGGCTTTTTACTTGTGCTGGCCTCCTGTAAAAATGATACTGTTGAGTTAGACAACGTAAATGAAGGAGACTGGATGTCCTTCATACCAGATGGTGAGTTGGTCAAAATACCAGTAGGTGTCGATGATACGCTTCATTTAATAAAAACTCAATCAGGTTATTTATTTGAAGGAGATATTTTAATTCCATCGCCCAAAGTAGAAAAGTGGCTACAAGCTTCGCGGCAAGGTAAAAGACTGAAAGACCCTTTACCATTTGCAGGTGTGGGGTGAATCCATCGTCTGCGAGTGATCCTAGACTCTGGCCAAACCGTACGGTACGTTACTACATCGATCCTTCGTTGCCAAATGAGCGAATAGGGTGGCTCAATGATGCTATCGCACACTGGAGAGCGAAAACCGACAATCGAATAAGGTTTGTAAAAGTGAGTAATCCAGGGCCAGGAATAGTTACCGTCAGGCCTGGTAGTGGCGGATGTTCCGCTACCATTGGTTATTACAGTCAACATAATACCGTTATTAACTTAGGAAGTAATTGTGCCACAGCCGTTGTGCATGAAATTGGCCATACGCTTGGGTTAGCACACGAACATACGCGTGCTGACCGCGATAATCATGTCACTATATATCCTGAAAATATTCAAGATGGAAAAGAACACAACTTTAGAAAAAACACAGCTCCTGAATTTCTTGATTATCACAGGTTCGACTTCAACTCTGTCATGATCTACTGGTCTACAGCTTTCTCTAAAAATGGAAGCCCCACTCTTCTGAAAAAAGACGGAAGTAACATCTCTAATCGCGTATTCCTCTCTGTTGGCGATGTAGCAACCATTGCGTCCATGTACGGTGGTGGCGCTATCACCACGGGTTCCTACAAATTAGAAAATAAAGAATTTAACAGAAGACTCAAAACCTCGGAAAACATTCCCAACAACGTAGTGCATTCAAAACTCGACGATACGAGAGCAGCTATCAAATGGAGAATCTCTGTATCTGGTAAATATTTAACAGCTAGAAATGCTGACAACGGCAGATATTTGAAAAGAAGTGACAAAGGCACCAATGTAGTATCCTCTTGTTGCATTAATGATCGTTCTCGATGGGAGTTCATTAGTGTTGGTGGTGGCTACTACAAACTAAAAAATAAAGACACTGGTGAGTTTTTAGATGCAGACAATGCTGATAATAATGTAAAGTGTAATTCTTCTAGCTCAGGAGATGATAAGCTCTGGAAGCTTATTAGGTTCTAATGCAGTTGTACGGTTATATATCAAAAACGAATTGCTAAAACCAACAGTTGGGGTTAGTGATCTAACATAAAGATTCCATTTGTGCATCTTTATGGTTTATGTAAGTAGAGAAAAAACACCTTACTTTACGCTACAATTTTAGTTATTCGGAATATTGTATCCCGAATATTTCATGGTAAGTCTTGTTAACACACCTACCTTCATATGAATATTTATTCCTTCAAATATAGACCCTAAGGTCTATTTTCTGAGGGATTCCTCTTCAGTATTTTTGTACCATCCAATCTTATTATTGTTTTATTTATAACCCTATAACCGTTAAAATCATGATGAAAATAAACGTATTGTTTTTTGTAAGTTGCTGGCTATTCATAGCTGGTCAGTCCCAAGCCCAAGACCAAGTTTGGAGCGAAACTACTCCAGGTATTATCTCCCCTGTAACCTTTGAGAATGAGGTAAAAATGGACTTGGCCACTATGAACGATGGAAAGATTGGTGCCCTACAAGTCAATGAAGATGCCAACATCGCGGGAAGCCTAGGCGTGGGTGGTGCCCCTACCGCGAGCCGAGTTACCATGTACGGTGGCCTCAATATGAAGTTTGATGCCCAAGAAACCTACTACAATTTCAATGTAGCTGAAGGGGGCTTTGCCTACTTTGAGCGACTCGGAGGTACCAACAGACTCGACATCATGACCGATCGCGTACGCACCGGCACCCTACAACTGGCCAATACACTACTACTTCCTAACACCTGGCAGGTATCGACCCCAACCGCTACCGAACTAACCATAGCACACGGAGGAACATCGGTATTCAACCTATTTGCTACCAATGGTGGGCAAGTAGCGCTCGGTACTACTAACGTACCCGAAGGTTTCAGAATGAGCATCAACGGAAAACTGGTCGTTGAAGAAATGCTCGTAGACCTAGAGGCAGATTGGCCTGACTATGTGTTTGAAGAAGACTACGCACTAATGCCCCTTGCTGAACTACAGGCGTATGTTCGTATGCACGGTCACTTACCCAACATCCCTTCTGCCCAGCAAGTAAAAGCAGACGGCGGCGTATATGTAGGAAGTATGCATCAAAAACTCCTAGAGAAAATCGAAGAGCTGACCCTTTACACTTTAGAGCAAGAGCAAAAACTGTCTGAGCTGTCCGAAAAGCTAAAGCAGTACGAAAATCTAGAAGCAGAAGTAGAGGCGCTTAAAAAAATGATGGCAACACTTAAAGAAGACTAATCATGAGACTATACCTTTATAAAAGCAGGTGGCTATGGTCTGTACTGATAGGTAGTTACTTGTTACTCACAGCAGGTACTTGTGTTGCCCAGTATGCACGTGAAAATGCACTCTTGAACGGCTCTTTCGAAATACGTGACGAGGATCGTCCATCGGAGGCTACGCATTGGGATCGTTCTTTTATATCAGCAGGTTTCGCTTATGATCCTAGCTATGCAGGTGTTACATACAGGCGTAGCTCGAATGACCGTGGTAGCATTTATCAACGTGTTACTCTACAAGCGGGTGTCGAATATACGCTCACTTTTCAGGCTAGAAAAAGTCCCGATAAACCCGGAGCCGGAGCAAATCTATCTTTTTTCCTTGGTAAAGATGACAATAACGATGGCTGGTGGGAATATCGAGACCAGATCGCTACGCAGACTTTGACCGATGAAGGTTGGTGGCAAACCTACTTTGTTACTTTTACACCCGAGGGAAATCACACCCACTTCGTGGTTGAAGCAATACAAGGACAATCACTATCAGAGTCACAATCTGCCCATATTGACAACATAAGGATTACTGGTGGGCCACCATTTACTTGTATTGATCTAGCAGGCACGAATGGAGGAAGAAGCTGTGCGTCAGATGACTGTGAAGATGGAGTGAATCTTAGCTACGAACGTAATGGTCTGAGTACTTGGAATTCGGAAGATAAACTAGACTTTTCTGAAAAATATACCCTCAACGTGCCCTTCGAACAGGTAGAGTGGTACGTAAAAGATAAGCTTACACAGCAGTTTCGTAAAGTGGAAGACCCCACCAACTTTTACTTTGGGGCAATGGGACCCGACCGAGACGAGTGGGGCGTGGTCACCATTCAACCTTTCTACCAAAACAGTGAAGGTGGCCTCTGCGCTATGGAACCTACCACACTAGAAGTCGTCGATCGGGGAATTTACTTTAGAAACGCAGAAGGGCAACTCCAACGCTGGAAAGAAGAACTTTACAACGAAAATCCTAGACTCTATGAAGGCTTTTTCGATCCTGACAAGCCTACTCTCATCCACGCACACGGCTGGCAGGGTGGTGCTAATAAAAGACACGCTGAGAATAATTCAGATGAGAGAGGGCGACTGATTGAAGGCGCTGAGAACCCAGAAGATGTTGCTCAGCATTGGTTCGATGAGGGATGGAACGTAGCCATTTACTTCTGGACGCAATTTGCAGAACACGATGACGAAGAAGGATTATTTCCAGCCAATACTGCTGAAAAAACGTATGGTAATGACCCTCAATGGATGAGAGAAGACGGCTCACTAACTACCGAGCAAGTCTCTAATATGCCCGTGGGGCAAGACTTCGCTAACCAAGTAATTAATCTCCGCACTATTACAGGTAATACAGCAGAGATGCGTTGGTCAGGTCACTCATTGGGGGCTATTTTAATTACTTGGGCTTCTATTTTCATGGAGGGCACAAACAACCAAGCACACCAACCTAGTAGGTTGGTCTATCTTGATCCTGCTTGGGAACCTGGCTTATTTAAAATGTGGGAAATTGATCTGTTGCCTCGCATTGATGCCTTTCCGGTAGTAGAATGGTACCAAACTTCTCCCTACAATATATTTCTTGGTCAGTCATTAGGAGGGCAACTGATCACTGAGGTAATCAGTAATTTCTCTGTTCCTAACGGAGATGAAATCTATAATGCTGCTATCCAGAATAGTGCTTACGTACGTACTCACCCCTTGTGGCAAGAGGGCTATCCCACAGGAGGAGATTTTTTACATGCTAGTGCACGAAGGCATTACTTCTCGTCCATTAAAGACGATAGGCAACCTACCGTGTTAGAACGGTCTGAAGTGTTTGAAACTCCACCACCAGTTACTTTTTACTGTGAAGATAACGCTATAGAAGCAGACCCCGAATACTTTCAGTTCTTTGTTGATAACTCTGCTAGCCCTTGGCCTATTAACCCAGCAAACCTCTATGATAGTTTTGAGTACATTGGTCGTGACGGTCGAGAAACCCAAAAAGTCGCCTGTTTCTATCCAGAAGGTACTGCCAATGGCCCCTCGGCCAAGGCAACTTTAGAAGAGTTAAAAGAATGGCGAGGCTACCCACTCTCACAGGTGCGGGGTATCACCACTATCAATACCAATGATGATGGCTACGCCATTCAGAAGTTTGATACTGAATTCCACCGTGATCGTACAGTAGAGGCTGATGAGTCACTAGATGCCAGACGCTGTAATCGGGTAATCTTTGAGCCAGGCTTTCACGCCAAAAAGGGGAGTCAGGTAGTAGCTGCCACCGAGTACAATTGTCAAGATGCAGTATGCCCAGCCAACTGTGAAGATCCTATCTTTAACGACGGCGCTAGACTAGCTACAACAGCAGAGGAGACAGCTAATAGTGTAGCACCTTCCTTGGAAGAAACGCTCGAAGCAGAACCTAGTACTTTCAAAGCTTACCCCAACCCGACCAAGGATGAATTGATCGTAGAGATTCCTCAGAGACACCAAACCGTACGAGTAGAGCTATATTCTGTACAAGGCGTAAAACAACTGGAAGCCCTTGCTGAAGCAAGTGAAGGTGACAACAAGGTTTCCTTCAATCTCGACGGTCTTCCAGCAGGCTTGTACATCCTCACTGTACACGATGCGCAAGGGCAGCATCTCTATGCTACCCGTATTGTAAAAGAGTAGAGTGTAAACTGATAAAATCACTTATTAACAAGAAAGGTAGGCTTTAGAAGCCTGCCTTTTCTGCTTTATATCATACCAGTAAAGCACTGTCATATACTTATCTCCACCCTCATAATATGATATTTTATTCATACAAATATAGACCCTAAGGTCTATTTTATGATATATGATGACTTCATAATTTTGCGAAGTCTGTAGCTGATACTTATTAACCTTTAAATACTTATAACCGAAAAAGTATTCCTACACTATTTCAATGGCTCTTTGGCGAGTAACATTTCAGCAGTTACGAGTACAGAAAGTGCAAGTACCTCAACAAAAGTCATAAATAATGAACATAGGTAAGCATTCGATAAGTCAGCGAAGCAACCAACATTTTATAAACAATTAAACCATCCAAAAAAACGATGAAAAAGATCAATTTAGCACTCATTTTAGCTTTACTGTTGGTAGTGAGCTACTCACTCCAAGCACAAACTACACCTGATGATCGCCTCAACTTTACCATTGGCGATGCCAATTACATGACCCTTCGTAATAACGGCGCGCTTTACTTGGGCGAAGCCGCCCTTGCCGATACCGATGATAGAACCTGCTTAGAAGAAGACAACTACCTCTTCTTTGTAGATGGTAAAGGTGTTTTTGAAGAAGTACGCGTAAAGGTAAGTGACTACTGGTGCGATTACGTATTTGCCCCTGATTATGAGTTGATGCCGCTACCAACACTCAAGCGCTACATCCAGCAGCATCACCATCTACCCAACATCCCTGCGGCTGCTCAAATCGAGACCGAAGGCTTAGAAGTAGCCGATATGATCACCAGGCAAATGGAGAAAATAGAAGAGCTGACGCTTCACACCATTGCTCAAGAGGAGAAAATACAAGCGCTTACCCAAGCGGTAGAGGCTTTACAGCAACAAATCAACGCCAACAAAGACTAAGCAAAAGATGAAAAAATATTTATACATTTTAGGCGGATGGCTGATGCTGCTTTTCGCCCACCCGATTGCCTATGGGCAGGAAGAGTGTGTGTCTCCTATTGAAAATTCAGGTGTCTATCCTGTAGTGAGGATATATGGTATGGACAACAGTAAAAACTACTCAATAGATAGTCAAGGAAACTTTTTTATTAGGAAAGCGGGCGGTCGATATAAAGGTGATGAGTTCTATTATTTCAATAGAGCTACGGGTACGTACAAAGCACTTTTTTGCGCAGATACCGACGGACAGACTGGCTTACCCAACTGTATACCTGACAGTTACAATCGATCCAGTCAAGATAGAATTTTTGGCATTCAGGGATCATATTTGACCAGGAATGGTCAGCACGGACTAATAAGAATTACAGAAAATAGGAAACCAGATGACGATGACTATACAAACGGTAATTTCTGGGTTGCTAGCACACACTTCTTCTATTACAGTGTTGCACAAGAGCGTTTGGAGAAGATAGATCTAGGAGTGATCTGTACTGATTATCCTTGTACTAAAACTGTATCACAAGTCGGTATACCACTCGTTCACGAACTAAGCATCTCGGAAGATGGGCGGTATATTGCTTACACTAAATTTACCACTGATCTCTCGAAGGAAAGTGACTCATTTACCTATCGAAATGTATCTGTTAACCTTTATGATCGTTTGACAGGTACTACTACCGTTATATAAGAAAGTGGTTCGCAAGTGGAAGGTACTTACCCACAAGTGGGCGCTTTCCTTGCGCCTGATGGAGACTATGTATATCAACTATGGCCTGATCCTATAAAATGGATGACTTCTTTCGGAGAAGAAATGTCTTATAAAATATCTCGTTATCATATCTCTAGTGGGACTACGGAGGAGGTAGCAAGCTTCGAATTTAGCATCCAAGATTTATTACGTTTATATATTTCAAAGAACGGAAGGTATCTTACCTTTTGGTTAAAAGAAGGAGCAGACGCTGATGCTTCCCTTTGGAGAATAGATGGGGAAACTAAAGAAGTGCTCTCAAAGGAGATTGATATTTATGCTAGACCTAGTGCTATCTCAGATGAAGGAATTATTGCTTTAGACAGATATGTTGGTTCACCTTCCATCTATGATATAGCCTCAGATCAAGAAACTGTCCTTTTTAATAAGTCTGAGTATAAATATACTTTCCCCGATTTCGCAGCAAATAACTCGATTATCTTCAATGCTCCAGCTAATAATAGTATTATAGCAGGAGAGAATAATCCAGCAGGGTTTTATGAAATTTCTCTTGACTGCGAGAGACCCGTCACTGGCAATAGTGCCTATCCCTATTACGCCTTCTACCAAGATGCGCTGTACAATGCCTTCAACGATGCTGATGGCACAGCAGGCAAGTATACTGACTACACTGGTAACCAACACGCCCTTACCGTAACCGGTACCGTCACTCCTGCCCCCAATCGCTTCGGTAAAGACTCCGCTGCCGTCCACATCGAAGGACTCGGCTCTCGGCTCAGCCTCGACGGTGGTACACTCAATCCAGCTAATGGAAATGCCAATGCTAATCTGGCTAATGCTAGTTTAGCAAATACTACCAACGCCCGTGTCACCACCAATGAAACCGATCCTACACTCGTAGGTCGACCCGTCACCATCGCTGTCTGGTTCAAGATGGACGACTTCAACTACGGTGCTTCGGCCAACCGTATTCTCGATAAAACAGGCGGTACCCTACTGCGTGATGCCGAGGGCGATGAACCCTCCGAAGGCAGTGAATACTACCTCAACATCGCCTACGATGCCGATAATCCTGAACCCCGCCTGCACTTCGCCTGTATGGATGCCATCGGTGGCCTCCGAGAGCTAATCTCCTCACAGGAAGTAGTCACAGGTGAGTGGCAACTTGTCATCATCGAAAAAGATGAGAACAATACCCTCAAAGTTCACCACAACGGCGCGCCTGTTGGCACCCTCACCAACGCCCGCATCAGAGGTAATCTAGAGCCGCTCGACATTGGCGGGCGCGCCAGCGAGTTTGAGAGCTGGCAGTTCGAGGGCGACATCGACGATCTCTTCATCCAATCGCGTGTCTTCACCGACTGCGAGAAAGAGGCCCTCTGGTCGGCCAGACCCGCACAGCTTTCAGGGACGCCTCCTCTTCAGGAGGATGGCCCGCTCAAGCGTATTGCTCAGTATACCTTTACGGAAGGTAGCTTAGAAGATGCTACCGGCAACTATCCTGCTACCAGTCAAGGTGCTGAGGCGGCCGAAGATAAGTTCGGACAGGCTGAGGAAGCGATGCACTTTGAAGGCAACAGTAGCCTGACTGCTCCGATCGACTTTGACGGTACCCGCCAAAACTACTCGGTGAGTACTTGGTTCAAGGCGGAATCTACCCTGACCGGTAACCTGCTTAAGATCGAAGGGGAAGGCTATGAGTGGCGCTTATCGTTAGAAGATAACCAACTTGTCTTTTACCAGAATGGTACCTGTCAGCAAAGCGACAAGGGCAGCACTCGCACCCCTGAGGGCCAACCGCTCCAAGCAGGACGTTGGTACCACCTGATCGCTACCTTCGATTTTGAGAGCCAAGTAAAAACAATTTACCTCAGCGATGGGGAAACCGATCAGGCGTCTACCATCGTGATAAGCGCACTGAGTGACCTTTACATCGACCGGATGCCCAAAGGGGCGCTCACTATCGGGGAAGCCTTTAGTGGTACACTCGATAACCTGCAATTCTTCGGCAAGGTGCTTGACTACTGCCAGATGCGCAAAATCTTTATCGAAGAAAAAGACATCTTCCAACATCCTACCGATCAAAACCGTGGTATCGAAGGGCTGGTGGCCCACTACCCGATGATCGAGGATAGAGCACTCATCCAGCCTGCACTTGACGATACACCCAGTGAAATGTTCGCAGAACAACTCGATATCAGCGGCAATGCAAATCACATGGTAATTTTCAGTACAGGTTTGGTAGCTACCCCTATCGAGGCACTGCCTGGCCACGGCTTTCAACCAGGCCAAGCCATTCGCTACCTCTCTGCTATTTCTCGTTTTACGGTTCCTTCAGAGGTGGCCTCTCTTGCACAGGACTCTGCCGCGATATCAATGTGGTTCAAGCCTACTGAGCTAGGCTTTACCCAAACGCTACTCGATAAAACCGACGGCTTGGGTGATGAAGGTAGCGAATACCGCCTTCAAATCCGACCCGATGGTCGCTTGAGGCTCACTTACTTTACTGAATACATAGAAGGAGAATGTGGTGGCTATGAGGAAATGCTCTCCGAAACCCCCATAAGTGTAAATGAGTGGCATCACTTGGTAGTGATCAAATCACACAACAAACTCCGTTGGTACCTCGACAATACGCCTGCTGGTGAAGATATCTCAGTATACCTTTCCAAAGAAAACAGTAAGCCCGCTGTGTTAGGGGCCGCTGTCCCTCCTGGAGAAGACTTTGCCTTGGAATCGGGCTTTACAGGAATGATCGACGACCTGCGTTTCTATCGAAGAGGCCTTAGTAAAATGGAGGTGGCGATGCTCTACGAACTCGGTACCTTAGAGCTGACCTTATCCGCTCACTATTTTCAAAATAGCGAGCTGCCCGTACCTGCTGAAGAGAAATGGGAACGCTACAATGGAGACGTGGAACTGATCCCTCAGACACTTGGCTACGATATCTGGTATTGGGATGCCTTCTTGGGCTTCCGTCCGAATGCCTACTTCCCACAAATGGTGATCAAAGATGCCAGCAGGCTCACCTGGTTGTATTACAACCGTATTGGGGTGACGGATACCCTCCAAGGGATGAGTGAGGAATACTATTTCAACGATGAAGTAGACGCCGATGAGTGGGGTAGAATGGTCATCAAGCCGCTTTATCATTATCAGGGCGAGGGCGACCAAGAGGTACAGAACGTTGCCTTAGAAATCACCGATCGCATCAATTCAAATGCTAATAGCAACGGTACTTCTTTGCCCTTACAAGATGGAGAAATTGCCCTAGAAGTACTGGATTATGGCGTCTACTTCTTTGGTGACGGCGGTGAGCACGAAAAATTCAACCTTATTAAAGATCTCAATGGTAATACTTATTTTGATCCTGATAAGCCGACGATGATCTATACCCACAGTCATCAGTATACCTCGACCAAGTTACACGAAAGAGACCTTATGGGTACCGATCAACTGCAGCAGATCGCCCAGAAGTGGCGGGCCAAGGGCTACAACTTCGGTATCTTCTACTGGAACCAATTTGCCGATACCTACTGGATAGAAGGGCGAATCCGCCGAGATCGCGATGCCACCGATACTTATATGAACTTCGTTAAAAAGCGCCTAGAGGCCAACTGGGACGGTTACCGAAGGGGCAAGCCCTTTGATGAGGACTGGTTTACTTCGGTGAAGAAGGTAGTTACAAGCCAGCTTGGGAAACTCCCTACCAAAATGCTTGACCTCTTCCCAACCGTCTCTGGGGTCAACCTACCCACTTGGAAGTTAGAAGGGCAACCCTTCGAAGCAGACTACAATTGGAACTATAAGGCCACCGGACGGGTCTTGGATGAAACTTTCCTCAACGAGATCACCGACATTGCTGACCTCTTCCAGATGTATTTAAGAGAAGTAAGAGAGCAAATAGGCAGCGAGACAGAGCTACGGATAGCGGGTAGTGGCTTTGGCGCCCAACTCGCCGTAGAGGCTGCTGCAAGAATGGCTGTCGATGGTGTAGCCCCTGATCGGGTAGTGATGCTTGATTTACTCACCTTACCTGATTTGTTCGAAGATTTGATCCACGCACAGAGTAATAAGGCCAGAACGGGTGAGGCAGTCAAAACGCTTGTAGCCGAAGGTACCTACGTGGAGGCCTACACCAGTGTAGATAATGCTTACAGATCGGTTGTCGTACTTGTAGATATTGTTCTCGGAGGGTATGGCCTCACTAAAAGTGTCATCAAAGCACCTGGTACGATTTGGAAGGCGGTCACCGATGGGTGGCAGGCACTCGGTCTCATCGACGGTGCTAAAACAACTAAACAGCTCCTCAAAGAAATCAATCAGACCAATATTAGCAAGACTGACATTGAGAAGACGATCGCCCTTTTTGATATGCGGGGCTTCTTTGAGAAGAGCATGTCGGATCTGATCCCTCAGGTGGTGATCTCTGATATTAATCACTGGACAGGCGAGGAGTGGAATCCTGCCACGAGTGAATTCCCGTCGAAGTATTATTATCTTCACTCTATCGAACAAGAGGAGACACAGCGTGCTCCCTACGTGCGTCCTGTTACGGAAGCACAGTTGGTGAACTTGATGGCTGAGGCCGATCCAGGTGCTGCGCTCAAAGATTTGGTAGATCACGAGGTATACCTCTACGATGTGCCGATGGGCCATAACCCTTTTATCTGGGATCCGCTTCTAGAGCAATACCTCAAAGGAGAGCCTGTAGTGATCGATCAGCTCTTCCAAGGCGCTTTTGAAGAGGTGGAGTTCTTCAGAAACGAAGACTGGGAGGTACGTAGAGCGCCTTCAGCGGCGATTTCTACCGAACGGCTGTTGTTTTGGGATGAGCGCAGCAATAGTTTGGGCATCAGAGAGCCTTACAGAGGAAGAATACTCGTACAAGTCGATGGAGTAGAGACGGCTGATTATGCTGATGACATCTTCGTGGAGGCTACCGAATATGCTCAGTCAGACTGGGGTGGAATGGCTTCTACCTTGGTAGTGGACGGAAGTAACTTTGAAGAGGTCATTGAAGACTGCGAGAAGCTCTTTGGTTCAGGCAGTGTGATCAAAGGCAATGCGGTGATTCGATCGGTGCCTGAGTTCTGTTTGGTCAAGGAGGCTTGTCAGATTTACACCCTCGATGAGGAATTGTATGTAAAACTGGATTGTAAGAGCCAAGATGGGACAAGAATGGCGACTCAGGAAGCGGCACCCACAAAGGCTTATCCGAATCCTTTTAGCAACCACATAGAGGTGGTGATGGAGTCGCATCAGGCCAAGATAATCACTGTACGTTTGTACGATCTACTGGGCAGACCAATGTACACCTTAGAGGAGAACGGAATGGTGTACGAAGGTACCCACAAGGTGCGCTGGGACACAGGACAAGTGGCCAGTGGTTTATATCTACTTGTGATAGAAACTGATACAGGGGAAAGGTTGACGACCAAGGTGGTCAAACAGTAGTAAGCAAACCCCGTTGTAATAAAGCCCCTTCTCTGATTTAGAGAAGGGGCTTTGTATAATTAACGCCACCTAATTGATCAGTATTATCAATAGAGCGTTGATTACTATCTGTATCTTCTCAGCTAGAAACAATGTTGAGCAATCATTATAAATATCTCCTTACTTAAGGATTTATGTTAAGAAGGTGAACACTGCGTTATCCGATCTGCTTCTACTGTTCAACGAAACTTTTTACCTTATTTAATGGTATTTACGCTTCCTTCATTAATGCTTCTAGAATTTGCTGTGCGGCCACAGAGATGATCGTTCCAGGGCCAAACACACCCGCCACACCTGCTTCGTAAAGAAAATCATAGTCTTTGGGCGGTATCACCCCTCCTACAATGACCAAAATGTCACCTCTTCCTATTTCTCTCAACGCTTTAATTAATTGAGGTACAAGCGTCTTATGCCCCGCTGCCAAACTAGAAATCCCTACCACATGTACATCGTTTTCAGCCGCTTGCTTGGCTACTTCTTCTGGTGTTTGGAAAAGTGGCCCAATATCTACATCAAAACCCAAATCAGCAACACTGGTAGCAATTACTTTAGCGCCTCTATCGTGACCTTCTTGTCCCATTTTAGCGACCAAGATACGTGGTCGACGTCCCTCTAAGGTCTCAAATTCATCCGTCATTTGTTGGGTCTGTTGGAAATGTTCGTTGTCAGACACCTCACTGGCATACACCCCAGAGATGGCTCTAATGGTGGCTTTGTGCCTACTAAAGGCCTCTTCCATCGCATCAGAGATTTCTCCTAATGTGGCTCTCAAGCGGGCCGCTTTTACCGCTAAGGCTAGTAAATTAGTTTCGTCGCTACCTGCTATTTTCTGTCCAGCAGCTTTGGTAATAGCCGTCAATACTTGCTTTACTTCAGCTTGATCTCTCTCTGCTCTAGTCTGCTCCAAGCGTTTTACTTGTGCTTCTCGTACAACAGCATTGTCTACCTCTAGTAATTCTATCTCTTTCTCACTAGCAGGTTGGTAAGCATTTACGCCCACAATAATATCTTTTTTAGCGTCTATGCGGGCCTGCTTTTTGGCTGCTGCCTCTTCAATACGCATCTTTGGGAGGCCTGTTTCTATTGCTTTAGCCATACCTCCCAACTCCTCTACCTCTTGTATCAGTTGCCAAGCTTTTTCTACCAAGTCTTTGGTAAGTGATTCTACATAATAGGCGCCTCCCCAAGGGTCTACCGTCTGGGTGATACCTGTTTCTTCTTGTAAGAAAAGCTGCGTATTACGGGCAATACGCGCAGAGAAGTCGGTAGGGAGTGCGATGGCCTCGTCCAGAGAGTTAGTATGTAGTGATTGTGTATGTCCTAGTACAGCCGCTAGCGCTTCTATACAGGTACGGGCTACGTTATTAAAGGCATCCTGTTCGGTAAGACTATAACCAGAAGTTTGGCAGTGTGTACGTAAAGCCAACGATTTTTTATTTTTAGGATTGAACTGGTTTACCAGCTTGGCCCAGAGTAGACGCCCTGCACGCATTTTAGCAATTTCCATAAAATGGTTCATGCCAATTCCCCAGAAAAAGGAAAGACGCGGTGCAAAATCGTCAACCGCTAGCCCTGCCGCTAAGCCTGTCTTTAAATATTCTAGTCCATCAGCAAGGGTATAGGCAAGTTCTAGGTCGGCGGTGGCACCCGCCTCGTGCATATGATAACCCGAAATACTGATAGAATTGAATTTGGGCATATAACGCGCCGTATATTCAAAAATATCTGCAATGATACGCATACTGGGCTGTGGTGGATAAATGTATGTATTACGCACCATAAACTCTTTTAGGATATCATTCTGAATAGTACCGCTAAGTTGTGATGGATATACGCACTGTTCTTCGGCTGCCACAATGTAAAAAGCCATAATAGGAATCACCGCACCATTCATCGTCATAGAGACTGACATCTTATCTAGTGGAATATCTTTAAACAGCAGTTTCATATCTTCCACCGAGTCGATCGCTACGCCTGCTTTTCCTACATCACCAGCCACACGAGGATGATCAGAATCATACCCTCTATGGGTAGCTAAATCAAAGGCTACTGAAAGTCCTTTTTGTCCAGCAGCAAGGTTTCTTTTATAAAAAGCGTTTGACTCTTCGGCAGTAGAGAAGCCAGCGTACTGACGGATGGTCCAAGGGCGCTGTACATACATTGTGCTGTAAGGCCCACGTAAATAGGGCGGAATACCCGCAGTAAAATGTACATGAGAGAGCTGCGCAAAATCTTTCAAAGTATAATGTGGCTTTACCTGTATGCCCTCTGCTGTCTTCCAAGTACTAGCAAGTTGCTCAGTAGAAACTGAGGTAATGAAAGGCTTGTTGAGATCGATTTGTGTGAAATCTGGCTTCATACTTTGGGGATTCGTTTGATTACAAAAATAGTAAAACCTAGCAAACTACCAATGGTACAGCTTTTTTAGGACTGTTCATAAACTTAAGCAATCAAAGCTCGTTTTTCAGGTTTTTATAATAACACAAAACGCTTCCATAACCTCTGGAAGCGTTCGTAATCTTTTTGATATGATGGGTTAGTCTAGCTTTTTCAATTGCTTTACGTCTACCAATTTTATATCCGCTCGGCGCATCTTACGACGTGCTGCCACTGGGTCAGGCGATGGATTAGAACCATAGCCTTTCCATAACAAACGTTTTTTAGCAATACCGTTATCCAGAAAGAATTGATACGCTGCTTTCGCACGATTTTCCGAAAGGATGAAGTTAGCGTCAGGATCGCCTTCTGAAGAAGCATACCCTAAAATCTGAACGCCCACTTCTTTATTGGCTTTCAGGTACTCAGTAAACTTACTCAGTTCGGCCATAGCTCTGCTATTAAGGGAGTACTGATTGCTCGGGAAGTACGCAGTGTAGGTTTTATTTTTCAGGATAGGGCCTTGGTTCACAGAATAGTCATCTTCCTCTTTAATCGTTTCTTTATTGGTATCTACCGTCTCCAAAGTCATGACTGTTTCATTGCCCACCTTAATAGGTTTGAGTTGCCCATCAGGGGCATCGTAAAAGAAGGTCACTTGGATGGCCTCCTCTGTAGGAACTACCTCTTCTAAGTTAATTTCTTCCTCTCCTTCGCTATACATTACGTTCATTAAGTAGTCGAGTGCGACACTATCTTCTGCGGCAATAATGTCTTCCATCAAGTCGTACATATCCAACTTCTGCTCTCCAAAGTTAGCAGGATCGCTGTTGGTCTCCTTTTTTACATCAAAGAAGGCATTGGTTACAGAAATATCCTGCCCTACTTCTTGGTTGTTGACGATCTTCTTTTGAAGCGTAATTTCTTGGTACATCTCGTAGAAGTAGGTTTGGTTGGGAATATTAATGTTTACTAAATAAGGCAAATAACCCTCTGCTTCTATGATCATATCGTAGTTTTTACCTGGAGGAAAGATCATCAAATAAGCCCCTGTTTTAGGGTTAGGATCATAGATGTATTTCAGAAACTCATTGGTTTCTTTATCTACTACTCGAATCTTTGTAGGAATTGGCTTGGGCGGATTACCCGCTAAAATTTTACCCTTTACTAAGGTAAGCGGGATGACTCCTTCTTCTTCGGGAATTCCTAAAAAGTAAATATCTTGTTGACCAAAGCCACCAGGTCGATTAGAAGAGAAGTAACCTTTTTTCCCGTCTGCTGAAAGCACAAAGTAGCTATCATTATAAGTGCTATTGATAGGATACCCCATATTTTCGGGTTTTTCCCACCTTTTACCATCCTTGACAGCTTTAAAAATATCATTGCCTCCCATCGTACGATGTCCGTTACTAGTGAAGTAGAGTGTCTTTTTGTCTGGATGAATAAAAGGGGCGTCCTCATCGTAAGGGGTATTTACCTGTGCCCCTAAATTTTGGGGCTTTCCCCAAGTACCATTTGGTTGGCGTTCTACGCTGTAAATATCTCTTCCTCCGTATCCACCGGGTCGATTACTAGCAAAGTACATCACTTGCTCATCGGGGCTAATGCTTGCAGTGGTTTCTAGGTATGTAGAGTTGATTTCCTTACCCAACTTACTAGGTTCTGTCCAAGTAGTACCATCAAAGCTACTGGAATAAATACTTCCTGTATTGTTGGTACCCCCCATGTAAATGAGAATTTTTTGTCCATCTGGTGACATCCCTACCGAGCCAACATTGTCACTGGTGGTAAAATCAATCATACTAGGAGGAGACCACAAGTAGTCTTTCTTCTCAGAGATGTAGATATGCTCTGATACCTTTTTCGTTTGCTCATCAACTTTAGCTGTGGTGTAGGCCATCAGCGCCTCGTCAGCAGAAATGACAGACCCATATTCAGTAAATGAGGTGTTAATGGGTTTACCTAAGTTTTGTACGAATACCTCAATAGTATCTTTGGCAATCTCTTTTGCGTATTTTGTTATCTCTAAGGCTCTCTGATTATCTTTCCAAAGGCGGTCCTGCTCATTTACATATTCTTTATATTTCTGGAAAAGCGTAGTAGCATCATCAAAACGATAGTTGAGATGATAAAGCACACCTAAATAATGGTAAACCCTATAAGGAATGCGTTCGTTGGGATTATTTTTAGCAAACTCAAAATAGGATACGGCTTTATTTTGTGTATCTGTATCTGTACTTTTATAATAGCAAAGGCCTATTCGGTAATTAAGAAGTGGATCGTTGGGATTTTGTGTATGCGCCTGAAGAAATGTGGGAAGTGCTTCTTCATATTTACCTTGATTGAAAAGCCCTTCTGCCTTCTTGATCTCTTCGGAAGTTTGCCCATAAAGTGTCCAACTTACTATAGCCAAAGTGGCTATCATTAATAAACTTTTTTTCCACATAGCTTATGAATAAAATGTATAGTAGCTCGTGTTTATATACTATTAGGCTACTTCAAATGATAAATTTATGAAATAAATTGGTATTTACTAAGTGATGTATTCAATTTCTTTGAAACTGAAATAGTGGAGTCTCCCCTCTTTTTCTACACATAGTCGCCCTATTTTATCGATCCCCAGAATGGTTCCTTGAAAGGTGACTTGCTGCGATTTGAAAGTATGTACTTCTTGGTATCTATAAAGATTCTGTAGATAATGTTGTTTTAATCTGTCAAAATTACCGCTTCGTAATTGTAGGTATCGTTTTTCTAAAAAACCTAAAATCACCTCCAACGCAGTATTCAAGCTTATTTCTTGACCTGTAATTTGTTTTATAGAGATCGCTCGTTCAGTTTGGAATCCTGTTTGATTCACATTTAAGCCAATACCTACTACGCTTCGACGGATATTTTCTTGGCTCAAGATGTTTTGGATAAGCACACCACCTAATTTGTGGTTTTGATAGTAAAGGTCATTGGGCCATTTAATTTTGAGGTCTTGGAGAATATGTGTGGACAGAAAGTCGTATATGCCTAAAGAAATAGCTATATTTAACCAGAACTGCTGCGCTACAGCCAAGAAGCTCGGGTGTAAAATGAGCGAAAAGGTAAGGTTTTGATGCGGCGCTGCTTCCCAAGTGTTATGTTGTTGCCCACGCCCTTCCGTCTGGTGGTCAGTAAGTACAATGGTTCCTTCTGTCGTCTTGGGATCAGTAGCCATCTCGAGTGCCACAGCATTTGTTGAATGACAAGTTGGCAGATATAAAAGTGAGCGTCCTACAAATAAAGTAGTAAAATTGTACAAGGTTTTTAGTAATTTTGTAATAAGGAAATAAAGATTAATGAATGAAAGTAAAAAAAAATTTGGAAACACTGGGTAACGAGCAATCTGAAGTGCTCTCTGAGCATATTGTGAAAGGTATGCAGGAAAAAAAGGCAAGAGATATTGTACTTTTAGACCTGCGTGGTGTAAAACAAGCTGTAGCAGATTTTTTTGTGATTTGCACGGGTAACTCCGATACGCAAATTGATGCTATTGCTGACTCAGTAGAAGAACAAGTTTATAAAGACCTAGGGGAAAATCCTTGGCACAAAGAGGGGAAACAAAATCGTGAATGGATTCTAATTGATTATGTAGATGTAGTCGCCCACGTCTTCAGAAAGAACAAGCGAGAACACTTTGCAATGGAAGAACTCTGGGGAGATGCGAAAATCACCTACATTGATAACGAATCCTGAACATTCTATTCATAAAATGGGTTTTAAGTGTCAAATCTAAAACCCGCAAGAAATATTTTTAAAATTTATAAAGGGAGAATTCCATGGCGGACAAAAAGTCAAGTAATCCAAAATTACCGAAACCATCACCCAAATCCAATTTTCAGTTTTGGTTGATCTCTGGGTTAGTAGTACTTATACTTTTTATTATATACCTCAGCAGAACGAACAATGCCGCTGAAATTAATTACCAGCAGTTTAAGGAAATGGTAATGGCAGGTGATGTAACAGAGATTGTATTGATATCCAATGAAGATATTGTAGAAGTGACACTCAAACAACAGGCTATTGAAGAAGCCAAATACGAGAAGCTCTTACCACAGCGCTCTCCACTTACTTCTTTCAATGGACCTCATTTTCAATTTAGGGTAGCTTCTACCGAAAAGTTTGATGAGAATTTTAGAGAGCTGGAGGCAGCCTTAAGAGAAAAGGCAAAAGAGCAGGGCAGTAACGACTATAAGTCGATTGGCTACAGAATAGAAAAGCGCTCTGACTTCACCAATATTATCTTCAACTGGGGATTTCTGTTCTTAATGATCTTAGGACTCTGGTGGTTGATGCGACGTATGACAGGTGGTGGCGGTCCTGGTGGACAAATTTTCAACATTGGCCGTTCGAAGGCACAACTCTTTGACGCTGAAAATCGTGTCAAAATCACCTTCAATGATGTGGCTGGCCTAGAAGAAGCCAAAGAAGAAGTAAAAGAGATTGTAGATTTCCTAAAGCACCCAGCTAAATTTACGAGTCTAGGTGGAAAAATACCCAAGGGTGCGCTCTTAGTAGGCCCTCCTGGTACAGGAAAAACCTTACTTGCCAAAGCGGTAGCAGGAGAAGCAGGGGTACCTTTCTTCTCTTTGAGTGGCTCTGACTTTGTGGAGATGTTTGTAGGGGTAGGCGCAGCGCGCGTGAGAGACCTATTTAAGCAAGCCAAAGAAAAAGCGCCTTGTATCGTATTTATCGATGAGATCGACGCCATTGGCCGCTCTAGAGGGAGAGGCATGATGCCTGGCTCTAACGACGAAAGAGAGAATACCTTAAACTCTCTACTCGTAGAGATGGATGGCTTTGGTACTGACTCTGGGGTGATTATCTTGGCGGCTACCAACCGTCCAGATGTACTCGATTCAGCGTTACTACGTCCAGGGCGTTTCGATCGACAAATCAGTATTGACAAGCCAGATATTATTGGTAGAGGAGCCATCTTTAGTGTGCATTTGAAGCCACTTAAATTGGCAGAAGAGGTAGATGTAAAGAAACTAGCCGCACAAACACCTGGCTTTGCAGGTGCAGAAATTGCCAACGTTTGTAATGAGGCTGCACTTATCGCAGCAAGGCGTAATAAGAAGGCTGTAGATATGCAAGACTTCCAAGATGCCATTGACCGTGTGATTGGCGGACTGGAGAAGAAAAACAAGCTGATCTCACCCGATGAGAAAAAGATTGTTGCTTATCACGAAGCAGGGCACGCCGTAGCAGGCTGGTTCTTAGAGCACGCCGATCCTTTGGTGAAAGTAAGTATCGTACCCCGTGGGGTGGCAGCGCTCGGCTATGCCCAGTACTTGCCCAAAGAGCAATTTTTGTATCAGACAGAGCAGTTGCTCGACGAAATGTGTATGGCATTGGGTGGTAGAGCTGCCGAAGAGATCATTTTTGGTAAAATTTCTACAGGCGCACTTAGCGACCTAGAGCGTATTACAAAAATGGCCTACGCCATTGTGACGATGTACGGAATGAATGATAAAATAGGGAATATTTCTTTTTATGATTCTAAACCACAAAATGATTTCGGGATGTCGAAGCCTTACTCAGAGGCAACTGCACAAATCATTGACGAAGAAGTACAAAAGATAGTAGATGGTGCTTACAATAGAGCAAAAGACCTGTTGATTGCAAAGAGAAATGAGCTGGAAATTGTAGCACAAGAGCTTCTTAAGAAAGAGGTGCTTTTCCAGTACGACTTGGATGCCCTCATCGGGAAGCGTCCTTTTGAAAGGCAAACTACCTATGAGGCCTACACAAATGGACAGAAAGAGAAGGAGAATAAAGATAAAGACATTGATCTAAGTAAGAAAGAGGATGACGACTCTACCGTAGAAGAAACTACGGATAAGAAACTGTAGTTAAGTCTTTTTCTTCCGAATTATAATCATTTTATAGTGTTGGCATAGTACTGTGCCAACACTTTTTAATTGAACGCGTAATATCAATAGTAACCTAAGATAGCGATGACTGATAGAGAAAAAATTTTACGACGTGTACGCAAAACGCTTGCCGACCACCCCTCTCCCACTGCTTCTCCTCCTAATTTCAATGTGGATGTTTATACGTCGCCAACCGAAGAGGATTTAGCTATTCTTTTTGCAGAAAATTTACTAGCGGTACAAGGAAATTTTTGCTTTTGCGTAGACGAGCAGGACTTTTTATCTAATCTGGTTGCCCTTTTAAAGCAAAAAGATACCACCCATATTTTCGTGTGGGATAAGCATTTACAGGATATTCTTCGCCTTACCCATATTCCCTTCCAGACGACAGCGCAAGACTTCTTGCAGGCTGAGGTAGGTATTACTACCTGTGAGGCACTGGTAGCTCGTACAGGAAGTATCTTAGTTTCTTCTCAGCAAGCGGGCGGCAGGCGACTTAGTATTTATCCACCTGTACACATTGTAGTGGCTTTTACTTCTCAGTTGGTATACGATGTAAAGGCAGCTTTACAGCAAGCTCAGCAAAAAGACGCTTTGCCTTCTATGCTTTCTTTTATTACAGGCCCTAGCCGTACCGCTGATATAGAAAAAACCTTGGTATTAGGCGCACACGGCCCGAAAGAGTTACACGTATTTCTGATAGATGACTTAACAAGCTAAGGGATTTCGAACCCTTCACGTGTTAAGATATTGGCCTAGGTACTTTTTACAAATATTTCTAACGTTTTGATACGTACTTATAAGAAGCCATCTCTAATGCCACAAATTTCTTCATCGGGACATTCTTCACATTGCTCGTAATAACGTAGGCTCACACACGGTACCAAGGCAATCGGGCCATCGAGTAAGCGAAGGATATCAATAATATTAATGGCATCTGGAGGCTTCGCTAAGTAATAACCCCCTCCTTTTCCCTTTTTACTTTTTAAAAACCCGCCATTGCGGAGTTCCAGTAAAATCGCTTCTAAGAATTTCTTAGGAATTTTACAAGCAGTAGCTATCTCACTAATCAATACCGTACCCTGATCATACTTTTTGGCTAAGTGTTTAAGGGCTAGTAGCGCATATTTGGCTTTTTTAGAAATCATAAAACGCCGTTGATTTTATGTAAAATTAAGCACTCCCCTTTAGAAATCAAATTGTGCTTTAGCGATACCATAAAATACCCTTATCAAAAGGCGACCACCAAGCGGTACGAACATTAATTTTCTTGAGCCCCTCGTTTACCCAATCATTACAGGTGTAGAAAAGATGATAGCTGGGGATCGCTTCATAGAAGTTGTCATTATAGGTATAATTACGATGGGGTAGTAGTACAGGACGTTGCGTATCCGTATCAAATTGAAAGGTATCGAGTAAATACGGTACAAGGAGTTCGTACTGCGCTTCAGTAATGACCAGCACCTTGGATCGCTCACTTTCTGTGGGTGTGTTTTCGTAATAAGTAACATGCATTACTGACGCTGTAGGTAATAGTACAGCCTTGAAGGCGGTAGAAAAAGTAAGCTGATCCCACGTAGGGGTGGTTACATAAAAGGCTTTTTCTCCCAAGCCAAAAGCAATATAAGCTGCTTCTTGAGAAACGCGTCCAAAATCTTGTGGCATACAGTAGTCACGCCAGTCTATCACCGTATGTACAGTAGGTACTACTAAGTCTGTATGTACACCGTTGCTCTTTACAAAGATGGGAATACCTTTTTGAGGAGCTTCATAGCTATTGTTTACTGGTAGTAAGCCTATACTGAAAGCGCCTAGTACATACAGTAAGACAACCGCTAGGCTGCTTACCAGTAGGAGAAATAAGTAATAAACTACTTTTCGGATAGGACGAGGCATAAAAAAACACAGGCTTTTGCCTGTGTAAAGTTATTGATTAAGACCTTTTATTGAAAAAACTCTTTCATTTTATCGAAAAAGCCTTTTGACTCCTTACCAGGATTGGGGGTAAAGCTTTTGGAGTCTCTAAGCTTTTCTAGAATTTCTTTCTCTTCCGCACTCAACTTCTGAGGTGTCCATACGTTAACGTGTACGAGTTGGTCTCCTTTCCCATAGCCCTGTACATCTTTAATTCCCTTGCCACGTAAGCGTAAGATTTTTCCACTTTGCGTACCTGGCTCTATTTTTATCTTCACTTTCCCGTCAATAGTAGGTACTTCTACAGAAGCGCCTAGTACTGCATCTACAAAGTTAATGTACAAATCATAAATGATATTTTGCCCGTCTCGCTTGAGCTGTTCGTCCTCTTCTTCCTCAATGACAATTAATAAATCTCCGTATTGCCCTCCTCTAGCAGGATAGTTTCCTTTGCCACTCATGGACAACTGCATGCCTTCTACCACACCTGCTGGAATACGAATAGGAATAATCTCTTCTTCTAGTTGACGTCCTTCCCCATTACACGTATCACAACGTTCTGTAATGATCTTTCCGAAGCCATTGCAAGTAGGGCAAGTATTGGTAGTGATCATTTGGCCGAGCATCGTATTACTTACTTTTCTCACTACACCTGTACCGCCACAAGTAGTACAGGTTTGTAAAGCCGTACCATTCTTAGCGCCATTACCACCACAGGCTTTACAGGCTACGTGGCGCTTTACTTTAATTTTTTTCTCTACTCCCTCCGAAATCTCTTGTAGGGTGAGTTTTAGTTTAATACGCAGATTAGTACCACGTTTTACCCGTGTACCTCTTCCACCGCTTCCTCCAAAGAAGCTGTCAAAGGGACTTCCACCACCGCCGAAAATATCACTAAATTGTGAGAAGATATCTTCCATATTGAAGCCACCTGCGCCTGCACCACTATTGACCCCTTGATGACCAAACTGGTCGTAGCGTTGGCGCTTTTCTTGATTACTCAAGACACTATATGCTTCTGCAGCTTCCTTAAATTTCTCTTCTGCTTCTGCATTATCTGGATTTTTATCGGGATGGTACTTAATGGCTAACTTACGATAAGCTTTTTTTATCTCCTCTGGCGAAGCATTTTTATCTACCCCAAGTACCTCATAGTAATCTCTCTTTGCCATAAATGTATGAATTCAAGTATTTCTTCCTTTACAAGTAAATGCCTAACTTCCTGTTACTACTTTTGCAAAACGTATCAGTTTGTCGCCAAGGTAGTAGCCTTTTTCTACTACATCCATAATTTTTCCTTTCATCTCTTCGCTTGGTGCAGGCACACGGGTAATGGCATCGTGGCGTTCTGCATCAAAAGGATCACCTACCTTTATTTCCATAGGTTTTAGGCCTTTCTCCTGTAAAGTCTTATAAAACTTATTGTAAATCAACAGCTCTCCTTCTTTGATAGACTTCATCGCCTCGTTTTCAGCATCTTCTTGCTCAACTGCCTTTAAGGCTCTTTCGAAATCGTCGAGTACAGGTAAAAGGCTCTTGATGAGTGATGCATTGGCTTGTTGTATATAGTCAATTTTTTCTTTGGCAGCGCGTCTTCTCAAATTCTCAAAGTCAGCGAACAGCCGTAAGTATTTATCTTTTTGCTCGGTAAGCTCTCTCATCAACTTTGCCGTAGGATCGTCTTCCTCTACCTCTTCTTTATTTTCCTCTGCTTCTTCTACAATGCCCGCGGCTACTTTATCTTCTATCTCATCGGTAGTTGTAGACTGCTCTTCAGGTGTCTCTTTTTTTTCTTCCTGATTTTCTAGGGCATCTTTCTCTTTATTATCTTCCATGTGTAATTGAATACCTATTTAAAAATATACGTTGATCGAAATATGTGTTTAATCTGTCTACAAAACAGACAAGGATTTTGCCAATACGGACAAGCGCCATTTTGACAGGATTCAATAGATTATTGACTGCTTCTAGGCCATTTTTGCTTCCATACGCTTTCTTTCGTTTTCGTCTAGGTAGATCTTACGCATCCGAATGGCCGTAGGTGTTACTTCTACGTACTCATCTTTCTGAATATACTCCAATGCCTCTTCCAAAGAAAAGTCTGTCTTAGGAGCAATCTTGTTGTTATCGTCAGAGCCGGCTGCGCGGAAGTTGGTAAGCTTCTTAGCCGTTTGTATGTTTACGACGAGGTCATTGCCTCTAGTATGCTCTCCAATTACTTGCCCCATATACACCTCTTCGTTAGGCGATACGAAAAAGATACCTCTGTCTTGGAGTTTGTCTATGGAATAAGCCGTGGCCATACCCGTACCTTTAGAAATCAACGAACCGCTATTTCTCTCTGGGATAGGCCCTTTATAAGGCTCGTAACTCTTGAAGCGGTGTGTCATGATCGCTTCTCCCTGCGTGGCGGTAAGGACAAGGTTCCTTAGTCCAATTAGCCCGCGAGACGGAATATTGAATTCGAGATGCTGTAAATCTCCTTTAGGCTCCATAATGATGAGTTCGCCCTTGCGTTGGGTGGCTAGTTCTATTACCTTCCCTGAAACCTCTTCGGGTACATCTACTACTAGCGATTCGATCGGTTCGTGCTTGGTGCCTTCGATTTCTTTATAAAGTACCTGCGGCTGACCTACTTGTAACTCATAGCCTTCTCGACGCATCGTTTCGATGAGGATAGACAAGTGTAAAACGCCTCTTCCAAACACGAGAAACTTATCCTCTGAATCGGTAGGCTGTACGCGTAACGCTAGGTTTTTCTCGGTTTCCTTTATTAAGCGATCACGCAAGTGACGAGAAGTGACAAACTTTCCTTCTTTACCGAAAAAAGGTGAGTTGTTGATAGTAAAGAGCATACTCATCGTAGGCTCATCAATGGCGATGCGAGGTAAGGCGTCAGGGTTGTCTACATCAGTAAGTGTATCACCAATTTCAAAATCATCCAGACCAATCACAGCGCAGATGTCACCTGCTTTTACCTGCTCTACTTTGGCACGTCCTAAGCCTTCAAACACCTGTAATTCTTTTATTCTTACTTTTTTAATGCTTTCATCAGCCTTGCAGAGTGCCATCGTTTTTCCCGTCTCTAATACACCTCTGTACACCCGTCCAATGGCGATACGTCCTACGAATGAGGAATAATCAAGCGACGTAATTTGCATTTGTGGAATCCCTTCTGGGCTTGGCGCAGGCGGAATCACCTCAATGATGGTATCTAGTAAGGGTACAATATCTTCGGTAGGGCTTTTCCAGTCTTTGCTCATCCAGCCTTGCTTGGCAGAGCCAAAGACTGTTTCAAATTCTAGCTGCTCTTCGCTGGCGCCCAAGTTAAACATCAGCTCAAAAACGGCCTCGTGTACTTCATCAGGGCGGCAGTTAGGTTTGTCTACCTTGTTGATCACTACGATGGGCTTTAAACCTAGCTGAATGGCTTTACTGAGCACAAAACGGGTTTGGGGCATCGGCCCCTCGAAGGCATCTACCAGTACCAGTACGCCATCGGCCATTTTAAGTACGCGCTCTACCTCTCCCCCAAAGTCGGCGTGACCGGGCGTATCTATAATATTAATTTTAACGTCTTTGTACTGAATGGATACGTTTTTAGAAACAATGGTAATGCCTCTTTCTCTCTCTAGCTCGTTGTTGTCGAGAATCAGGTCATCGAACTGCTGGTTTTCTCTAAAGAGCTTCGCTGCGTGAATCATCTTATCCACGAGCGTTGTTTTTCCGTGGTCTACGTGGGCAATGATGGCAATATTTCTAATCTGCTGCATATGTGAAATAGGTTTCAGGTGGCAAAGGTAGTTAAAAAAAGCTAGAGTTGTATTACGCCATCGTAAAATTGCTTTTTGTACAGACTGTTATACGTATTTATGAGAGCGAGTGATGTGATAAAACACTCGCGATAGTTCTCTGAGTTTACTTTTAAACACTTTAAAATAACTGAACAAAACAAGGGGGTCTTTAGGTTAATTGGTCATGTCGGTGAAAAAACATAACAGTCAAAACGATTTCATCAATGCATTACACTTAACAGATCAAAGATCGGATACGGGCATTTTTATCTTGGATATTCAGGAGGTGTCAGATAAAGTGGCTGAATCGATGGAAATCTACCGTAATGACTTCTATGAAATAGACCTCATTAAAGGACAGTATGACTTCAAGTTCACGATTGATCATACCACTTATCATCCACAAGGAGAGACTTATCTTGCTTTTGTAGCACCTTATCAATTGCAGACCTATGAGGTGCTGGGCGATCAGCTTGGTGTAGAAGGTTATATCATTTATGTTGATAAGGATGCTTTCCAACGACTGGATTTAGGAGAGCACTTTCCCTTTTTTAAGAGAGATAGAGAAAGCTTTTTTAGCCTCTCGGAAGAACAAAGCGAAGAATTATTTGAGCTTGCGAAGCATATGGCCACAGCCTTCCAAGCAAACGCACCTTTAAGCTACAAAATACTACAAGCTTACCTACAAATTTTCTTGTGCAAGTCAGCTATTTTTTTTGATTATAAAAAAGAAAAAACGAAGCATTCATTACGGCTTATGGCACGTTTTGAAGCACTCGTTCATCAGCAATATGTACAACACAAATCAGTGCAGTATTACGCTCGTGAGCTGGCTATTTCTACTAGACAACTTAGCAGTATTACGCAGCAAGTCATTGGGAAATCTCCCTTACGCTTTGTTCATGATATTATCCTCAATGAATCAAAATCGCTGCTTGTAAGCTCAAAAATGACTACGTCCGAAGTATCCTATACACTCGGCTTTGAGGAGGTAGCGCACTTTTCCAGATTTTTTAAGAAATATGTGGGCATCCCTCCCTCACTATACAAAGAAAAACACCGAAATGGGTAACACGACCACTTAATATGACAAACCACTAAGGCTACCTATACGCTAACTTTGTCACAAACAAAAAGCGTATGTGGCAGAATAAAAGACTATTACTGATTTATGCAATTGTTCTTGTAGACATCGTCGCAGGATCTATTGTGTGGCCTGTATGGCCTCAATTTGTTAAAGGGTACACCCATCCAGAATTGTTGCTAGCCATTGGTACAGCCATTTTTATTGGTTTACAACTTTTTACTGCTCCTCTATTAGGTAGTATTTCTGATAGAAAGGGTAGAAAGCCTGTCTTTATGATTACCGCCGTTGGTACTTTCTTATCTAACCTTCTACTCATTCCAAGAAATGCCTTTGCCTACTTTAGTAACCGAGGGACAGATGGATTGACCAATGGGGTCTATGCGGCTGTCCGCTCCTCGATTACCGATATTTCTGACGAAAAAGACCTGCTACGCAATATGGGGCTGGAGGGAACCATCGTATCTCTAGGGTTTATTCTTGGACCGCTTATCGCCTCGCTCATACTACTTGGTTTTAACGTTGTTGATAAGCAGATTGTGCCTACACTTATTTATACAGGTATTGCTATTTCTGCGATCAATATTTTACTAAGCTATCTTTTTAAGGAAACGTTGCTTTTAAAACGGTCAAGGGCTCCAGTAGATTGGCGTAATACGTTTAAGGCGTCTCTTCATCTCATCAGCCACTTTAAAAGAATCATCACGTTAGATAAAAGTCGCCCAGGATTACTCAATACAGTAATTTTACAAATTTGTCTGGTGCTAAGTCTTGGGTACTACAATTACCTTATTACATACATCAGCTTGGGGTCACTCCAGATGACCCCAAAAGAGATCTCTTATTTCTTCACCTACTTTGGTGTAATCTTTCTCATCGTTAGCTATATCTTTTATTCTTACCTCGTCGACAGGCTACATCCAACGCAGTGTTTGGTGTGGATGTCTTTGATCGGTATGATCACCCACGTAGGCTACGCGCTGATTGGAGGGTCTCAGCTAGCCTTGTACACCATAGTAACGCTAGACTGTCTCACCATCGGTCTACTTCCTGGTTTAATGGATGGCTTAATTGGAAGGTATACAGAAGCAGACGATAGAGGTGAAATATTTGGGATTGTACAAGCGCTCAGTAGCGTTAGTAGCTTTCTTACTACGCTCATCTTTGGCGCTTTATCTGTCGTTTCCTTACAACTACCTTTTTACTGGTTTGCCGTCTGCCTCATCCCGTTATTATTTGCTCATCAATTATTACGTAAAAATGAGAAAGTTATTATTTCTTAGTCTACTATGGCCGAGTAGTTTGCTAGCACAGATACCTATAGAGGTAATAGTAGGTCATAAACAGCTTCAACACGAGTTTTTCTTCTTTGAAGATTTTGATCAAAAAGCAAGATGGAGCCTCTTCAGTATGGGACGATTTGCTGTGGACTACGAAGACTCGCAGCGAAATAGCTCTTTTATTAGCTCACAAGTGACTTATAATTTTACTACTAGCTGGGGGCTATCTAGTGGAGCTATTTATAGCGAAGGAGACTTTGCCCCAATTTTGGCTGTCTCTTACGTTTACACAAACCAATCAGGCAACCTTTTTATCAATTTGTTCCCCACTTGGATTATCAGAGATAAAGCAGAATACGAGTTATTTGGGCTGGTATTTTTTACGCCTAAACTCAACGATAAGCTCAATCTGTTCAGTCAATTGATTTTTGGGAGTATAATGAACCACCGCTTGAACGAGCATTTATTCAGCTACCAACAAGTACGCCTAGGTGTAGACTTGGTAGGAAAATTTCAAGGTGGCTTTGGACTTGATCAAAACATTATCGGTGGATCGGCTGAAGTCCCTAGCAACTACACGTATAATTTGGGCATATTTCTTCGAAAAGAGTTCTAGTAGTATTGAGTACTCGCTTTCTTTTTTGAAAATGAAATTTCTGGGTAGCTTTACCTCAAAGAAGCAAAGATTGACTCAATTGATGATTGATTGAAAGCTTCTTACAAAATGTAATCAAAAACCCTTACTAATCCACCTTATGTTTACCCTTCAACAACTGATTAATCAGAAAGAGCGCTTTATCAAAGTCATTTCTAGGTACTGTCCCCTTTCCGAAGATTTACTAACACAATACACAAATGTGTGGGATTGGGAGCAAATTAGCCAAAACGAGCAAATCCCGTGGACAGCCGCTATCTTGGAGCGCTTTCAAAACAAATTACATTGGCGTGAAGGATTGGTTCTCAATACCAATCCAGCGATACCTCTTACGCCTGAGTTGATCAAAACCTTCATCAAAAAGAAAAAATGGCAGTGGGATGACCTCATGTGGAACCCTCAGGTATTTCAAGAGGCAGACCTACTTGCCCTGTGTTTACCTCATTGGAATAGGGGCGCAAGGCAGTACCTAAAAAATAGTCTGAGCTCTGATACTGATTTAGGTACCTACAAGTATTTTCAGTTTACTTCTTGGGGAGAGGATGCTCACGAATGGGCACCCATAGTAGTGGAGCAAGCAAAAGGCTTACACTGGGATTTATTTAGTGGTGTACAAGGCTTTCCGTGGACAGCCGAATTCATTGAGAAGCATCAGGATCAACTAAACTGGAAAAGACTTAGCTGGAATGCCGGGCTCCCTTGGAGCATCTCCTTTATTCAGAAGTTTGAAGATCGCTGGGATTGGCGGTGGATGAGTTGGCAATTGCCTTGGAGTATTGAATTGATCCAAGCTTTCGAGGATCGTTGGCACTGGCGTAGATTAACCAATGAGGATAAAATTCCTTTTCTAAAAGAATTAGCAGACACGTTTCCAGAGAAAGTGATGTGGGCAGACGCAGAGATGGATCATGGTGCTTGGACAGGCATGTTCGATGGTTTGATTAATAATGAGCAAATTGATTGGACAGTCGATTATTACCAACAAATGTATACCTACGTGGAAAATTTCTTTCACCAGCTAGAGCAAACTCCTTATTTAGACTGGGGTGGTAACGAAGACTGGATTCGGTGGAGTGAGGATGATGAAGAAAAATTTTACTGGACGTATTACGCTAAAGGGAATAACTGGTCGCCTGATTTCTTCGATTTGATGTTACAAAAACAAGCAAAGGAAAACGTGCAAACGATTGATTGGGAAAATATATGTAGGTACGCAAAACACCTCTGGCATCACGACTTTATTGCTCAATACCAGAATAAGCTACAAGAAAACCTGTACGCTTTATGCGGGAACCCTTATTTTCCTTGGCACACGTACTGGGATTATTTTAATAGTCAGCTCAATCAAAGCTATTTTCGTGCGCTCAGCAGTAATACTGGCTTACAACTCAGTATACAGCTAGTAGAGGCAAACAAGGAAGACTGGGATTGGGTCAGTTTATCTTCCAATTCGCATATCACAGAAGAACTCATTGTATATTTTCAAGAGGATTGGGACTGGCGCGCACTCTCTATGAACAAGGCGATCTCGTACAAGATATTGCAAAAATACCCCGAAAGGGTAAGCTGGTATCATCTTTCCCGTAGAGAAGCGCTAGCCATTGAGCAGCTAGATTTGGACTTACCTTGGCATTGGGAAAGGATTTTTCAGACTCACACAAACCCGTCAATGATTCAAAAGTATCTCCCAACTGACTTGCTAGAAGACTTTCTGGAAGCTATGTAGCTAATAATTACTTGTAAGATGAGAACAAAAGCTGACATTACACTCTTTTGTTCCCATAACTATATATGTGTACGTTACTCCAATGCGCTAGTGAATTCATAATATCAGAAAGGCTCTTTCCTTTTTCTGTTAGAGAATATTCCACCCTCGGGGGCACTTCTGGATACGCTTTTCTATCAACTATACCATCTTCTTGCAATTCTTTCAATTGCCGTGAGAGAACCTTTAAGGCAATTCCTGAAATTGTTTTGTGCAATTCGCCAAAACGGTAGGACTTCTTCATTAAAACCCAGATGATAATAGGCTTCCATTTACCTCCAATTACGTGAATAGATGCTGCGATGGGACAATCGTCTGCTTTCTGATATTTTTTTTCATTTTTTTTCTCTTCCATATAAATCGTTTTCAAAATTTAGACATTTCTGCCATTACTTGACAAAAAGGTAACTACTTGACAAAAGTATAGTAATGAGTTAAGTTTGTCAAGAGTTCAACGCTAAAACATAAGAAAAATGAAAGCAATGGGTTATTTATTATTTCGATTAATCATGGGGGTAAACTTCCTTTTTCACGCTGTGAATAGATTCTACTATGGATATATAGGTTTTGTAGATTGGATGGCTGTAGAATTTGAGCCCACGTTTCTACCAACTGTATTGGTAAGGGCTTTTGCATTTATTTTACCCATCGCAGAAGCCTTAGTGGGTATTTCTTTAATCTTGGGTGTCAAAACAAAGTGGGGACTCATTGGAGGCACTGCTATCATCGCTTTTTTGGTACTGGGGAGCTGCCTTATTCATAAATGGGACTGGGTCGGCTTACAAATGGTATACGCTGTCTGTTTCTACCTTTTAATGGAGCGAATTGAACAAAATACTTTTTCTTTGGACTATAAGGTAGTTCACTGAAAAAATAGCCTTCTTAGGCAGATTATAAACATATACTTGCCGAACCTGTATCGTAGGTTCTACAAACTATCTACCGAGCCAGATCACAGACCCTGCAGTAGCTTAAGCGAATTTACAAAATCAAAGCAGTGGAAAGTGGATAACATACTTTTCTAAACCTGCTTAGCAAACTGCGCTACCACCTGATAAAGATGAAACTCATTCTTAGCTATACCCGCCCAATAAGGTGTATCAGGATTGAAGCCTTCCTTCTTGAGAATAGCCTGAAAAGCCTTTTCACTCTCCCACTGACCGTAATTGAAAACCCTTGTACCATCCACACTTCTGTGAAAAGTAGCGGAGAGTAAGCCTTGCTTCCCTGCACCTGCACGGTCTATCTCTGTCGTAGCCAAAGCAATCATCTCCTTTTGCTGTGTGGGTAACATCCTAAACTCTGCTAAATGCGTAACCTTATCTCCCACTTCAATTTTGATGGGTACTTGTGCTGCACGGCTTACAAAAACTTCCAAAGCACTGCGATCTGGTGAATAGAAAGCGGCTAGGGCTGGCGCAAGTGCACTACTAGTAGGCAAATAGGGTTTCTCCCATTGGCTATACACAAAAACCCTTGTGCCATCTAAGCTTTTATGGATGCTTGCGGATACAAAAAAAGGAACAGCCTGCCACAAGGGTAGCTGTTGGTGAGTAAGGGTATCAATGAGGGCTTGTTGGTGCTTTTCTGCCACAGGAAATAAATCTACACCAATACTAAAATCAGAAGAAAGGGTAATCATAAAAAAGCGTGTTTATGTTTTTAATGGTCATCTATCAATGACAAAATTTACTAAAAACTCCCGTTTTCTCGAAAAGAATATGATCTTTGTAAAACACCCTATGATAGTAGACAATCATACCTTCTTTCAATAAGTACCAAGATGGCCAAGCGCATCCCGAAGCAGCATTATACAGCACTTACTCAATACAAGAGAATTAGTATCCAACGGCTCAGAAAACGCCTTACCAACAAGCAGTTTCTCATTTTAGCTGCTATTGGGGTAGGTTTATTGGCAGGGCTACAAGCCGTATTGCTTAAGTCAGTAGTACACGGCCTGCATCATTACATCCACTACGACCACGAAGAGGGGATTGATCATTTGTGGAAGGCACTTTTTCCTATTGTGGGCATTGCCCTGACTGTGTTGTTTGTAAAATATCTATTAAAGACTGAGCTTGGTAAAGGCGTCGCCAATATTTTAAGGGAAATTGTGAAGGGCGGTTCTAACGTGCGAAGACACAAGACTTTCTCCCATATGGTGACCAGCGCGCTGACGGTGGGTTTTGGTGGTTCTGCGGGTTTGGAGGCACCCATTGTTATTACGGGCGCTGCTTCAGGAAGTAATGTAGGACGCGCACTTCACGTTAATTATAAAGAAAAAACCTTATTACTAGGATGTGGCGCAGCAGCAGGGATTGCGGCCGTTTTTAACTCCCCTATTGCAGGGGTGATGTTTGCGATTGAGGTATTACTTACTCAGATTACCGTCTCTTCTTTCATTCCGTTGATCATTGCAGCAGCTTGTGGCGCCTTGGTCTCTAACATTATCTTACACGAGAATATCCTCTTTGCTTTTCGCTTACAACAGCCTTTTGAATATACCAATATCCCTTATTACATCTTACTGGCTTTTCTTTGTGGGGCCATCTCGCTTTATTACATGCACATCACGCATAAAATAGAGCATTTTTTTAAGCAGTCTAATAGAGTTTGGCTAAGGGTGATATTGGGCGGCTTGTGTTTAGCGCTCCTCATCATCGTTTTTCCACCGCTCTTTGGGGAAGGTTATAGAAGTATTAAGCTCTTGGCTGATGGGAAAGCCTTTTTACTTTTAGAAGAGAGTTTCTTCCAACCCTTTGCACAAGAAGAATGGTTGCTGTTAGGCTTTGTGGGGGCTATTATGTTGCTCAAAGCCATCGCTACTTCTATTACCTTAGCGAGTGGCGGGAATGGGGGTAACTTTGCTCCTGCCCTGTTTGTAGGCGCTTACTTGGGGTTTGTACTTGACCGGGTTGTGAACCTTTTGGGGTTGGATAAGCTGCCAGAAACGAACTTTACCATTGTGGGTATGACGGGTGTATTAGCAGGTGTGATGTATGCACCCTTAACGGGGATTTTCTTGATTGCAGAAATCACAGGAGGGTATGAACTCATCATACCCCTAATGTTGGTAGCTACCCTAGCACACGCGATGGTAAGGCACTTTGAACCTTACTCTATGGAAATCAAGCAACAGGTAGAAGAAGGAGAGATATTTACACACGATAAAGATACCAACGTACTGTTGCTACTGGATACTTCACAGCTTATAGAAACGGATGTTAAAACCATCCATCCTGATAAGACACTAGGTGATTTAGTAGCACTCATTACCAAGTCGAGGAGGAGTTTATTTGCGGTGGTAGATGCAAAAGGTCACTTTAAGGGAGTGATTACACTAGACGATGTCAAAAACTTTATGTTTGACCAAACACTTTACGACCAACGCTTGGTGAAGGAAGTAATGCAAGACCCACCTGCTCGTATCTATGTCAATGAGCGTATGGATGTAGTCATGCGTAAATTCGACGAAACCAACGCTTGGAACCTTCCTGTAGTAGAAGGGCAACAATACATAGGCTTTATTTCTAAGGCGCGTATTTTCTCCCAATATAGAAGCGAGCTACGCAATATTACCAATTTAATAGAATAGTTAAATTTCTTATAACTAGGACATTACTCTAAGAAAAATAACCTTAGCATCAACTTTTCTCGTTAAAATTTCGTAAACTTACTATTGTACATTACCATTGGTCACAAAGATTGCTTATGAATAAAACTGTATTCATTTTAAGTATTATTTTAGTAGGTTGGATCGCTGGTGGTGCCTATGTGTATACTTGCAAGATTAAACAACTATGTTATGACCCAGCAGAAGCCTCAATTTCTGAAAGAGAGGAAATAGAGGAGCCATCGACCGAAGAAGAAGCGGTAAGCGAGCTGCTTGATACAGTTTCTACAGCTACCGTCGAAGAAGGTACTACAGAAGATACAACTCCTACGCAAGAAGAAGTTTTACAGCGTACTTATACCATTTATTTTCAACCTATGAGTACTGAGCTGATTGTTGAAGAAACGCATCGCGTCTTTTTTCGGCAAGCAAAAGACTGGCTAGTGAAAAATCCTGAAGGGCGTCTACAACTCATAGGCCATACAGATAGCACAGGAAGTCCTGAGAGGAACATCGTATTTGGAGAAAAAAGAGCACAAAGTGTGAAAGCGTATTTGGTAGCGGCAGTAGGACTACCACCCATACAAATTGAGGTGGATAGCAAAGGGCAAGCACAACCTCTAGCAGATAACACCACAGAGACGGGCAGGGCTAAGAATAGACGCGTAGAACTTTATATACGCCGTTAATTTATTTTACTTTCATCTAACTCACTTGTATCATGGATTTTACTACCGCTGTTTTAGTTTCTGTATTTTTTCTTGTAGTGGCAGCCATTCTAGGGGGGCTTATTGTCTATTTTTTGATGCGTAGTCGTATAAATAGTGCTTCAATAACGCCTTCTGATACTAGGCCAGAGGAAGAACTTACTGCGTTGCATCGTCAAATAGAACATCTTAAAAATGATGTAGCAAAAAAAGAGAAAGAAAATAGTATGCTACAAACACAACTTACACAAGAGCGCGTGGATTGTAAGGAGCAGCAGGGTATACTTAATAGTCACATCACACAATTACAAAATGAGATAGAGATTCTACAGTCAAGAGCTATGGATCAATTAAAGGAGCAATCACAATCAAAAGTGTCTGTTGAAAAGGATAAGAAAAGTGCAACCCTTGATAAAATTAAAGAAAAGGCAGCTTCTTTTGATTATTCTACAATGGGTACAGCGACTGCTGCAGAAAAAGACGACCTAAAGATTATCTCTGGTGTGGGCCCTTTTATTGAGGAAAAACTGAATGCCTTGAATATTTTTACTTTCGCACAGATTTCACGCTTTACCAAAAAAGACATAGAGCAAGTTACAAAAGCGATTGCTTTTTTTCCAGGTAGAATAGAACGAGACGAATGGGTAAAGCAAGCAAAGGACCTATCAGAGAAGAAGTAACACTCATTTTTACGACATCTCTTTATAAAAGGAGCCCGTATTTTATACAAGCTCCTCTGTCTTTCTAATTTTTACATAAGATAATCTCTTTGAAGGCTTCTTAGTTTTTCTGTAACACTACGCCTTACTCAAATACATTTTTGCCAACTCAGGATCCTGTAAAACAGCCTTGAGGGCATTATTACGAGACATTACCAAGTCTTGCATTGCAATCAAGCGCATATCATTCGGTAAGAAGTCCATCTTCAAGAATTCTTTCACATTATCAATCTGCTCGGCCTTAAACTTCTCTTTACTCAAGGTAAGGTAGTTAATAAGGCGAGTACATATCACTGCTAGTATATCTACACGCTTTGTTTTCTGCTCAACTGTATTTTTTATTTTTCGATAAACGTCTTTCTCAAAGTCTTCTGCGGTTACGATCTCTTCAGGAGTAATCAGTTTACCTAAATCGTTGTTGAGGAATGAGATAAACGAAGTCACTGTGTTGCTATCCATACAACCATCGGCCAGCATTTTTACAATGCCAAGCTCTTCCTTAAGGTCTTTGATACTAGCAATTGATTCTGCAAACTGCACAATGGTTCTGGGAGTAGTCCTCTCACCGCTTATGAGTTCTGGATAAGTAAGAACGAAACTAATTACACGTGGATCTACTTGGTTTTTCTCTGCCCAAAAAGACCACCGTTTGGCATCAAAAGTAAGCGTAATGTGAATCATCCTTGTGAGCATCGCAAAGTCCATGGGCGTTACAGAGTAGTCTCCTCCATCAGGATTGGCGGTAAGGACAATGTGCCACTTAGGAGGCATTTTCCAGCTTACTAGCTCATAGTTTTGTAAGAGCTGCATAATCCCACGTAAAATGCGGTCGTCTGCCCTGTTTACATCGTCAATCAAGAGTATACCGGGACCTTCTTCTTGCGGCACCCACTCGGGCGCTGCCATTACCGTTACTTCTTGGTTATTTTCATCCTCAGCAATATGAGGCATACCGATTAGATCGCCCATTTCTTCGAACTGTGCAGGGGCAATATACCGCCACTTATAACCTTGTTCTAACGCAAAGTCTTCTACTGTTTGTGTTTTACCAATACCGTGTTCACCCCATATACAGATAGGTGTTTTACGCCTTTGCTCTGCTTCTGCTTTTTCGTTTGCCTGAATGGTATGTTTTATAAAGTCTTCTAGTTCTTTTGTATTGCATTTGGTTCCGTAGAAAATATAATTATGTTTCATCAGCGTACAATCTTCTTAAGATTAGATTTTTTATGATTATTAGTTCATTTTCAAGATACGTCCTTGAAAGTCTTTTAAGTCGCTTTCGGCAGCACCCCCTTTGCTCACGAGCCACATCAGCGGGCAACGACTCTTTACAGTAGGTATAGCGGCATAGCCATCTGTAAAATAGATCAGGGCATCTGGTTGGTACGTTTCGTTGGCAAATAGAATAGGTGCTTCGAAAGAAGTACCTCCCCCTCCTGCCACAATTTTGGGGGCAGTACCTCGGTAAGGGTATTGCCGATGGATTTTCACATCACACTCTACAATATAGATTTCGGCACCCTGTCGCCAAATATGATATACTTCACTGAAGAACTCACGGAGCTCTTCCATTTGTATACTTCCCGAAGTATCAATAGCAATTAGTAGCTTGTTCTTACGTTTGATTTTAATGCCAGGCGTAATACCATAACGCTTGGAAGGACGACGCAGGGTATTTTTCAAATAGGTTTTCTGACTACTAGCGGCAAATATTCGTAGAATTCTGCGCCAGTTTACTTTAGGAATTAATGACTGCTCGAAAGCCTCTAAGTAGCGCTGTAAGCCTGCTGGTAATTTACCAAAGTCTTTGGGCTTGATACGTTGTAAGGTATTCTCTAGAGTCTGGTTAACAGACTCTTCTGCAATTTCTTGTTCGGCATTGGAGAGTTCTTCTAACCAACGCCAAAACTGGTGTTGTCGTTGATATTGACTTTCTGGCCTGAGATAATCTTTGAGGTTTTCCCAAGATTGGTTAGTACCTTGTGAGCCTGAATCACTGTCACCAGGTTGATCACAGTCTTCTTCTTTCTCTGTTTGCTGCTTAATAAAATCAAACAGCTCATTATAGTAATAATTAATACTCTCGTTGGTTTTGAGTTGCATCTCTGGGAAACGATCGAGAGTAACCGCGCCCTCAATGAGCTGATCAGGATCGATGTATTGATTAACTACCAAATCGGCCGCGATGTTGAAGACTTGTTTATTACTGAAGTCCTTGTAGCGGAAGATGTGCTTGAGTACGATATGTAGAATTTCGTGCTTGAGTCCGCCTAGCTTGTAGGAGGTACTGTGAAGTTGATTTCTCCAGAAGTTGGCATTGATGTACAGCCTCACCAAATTATTATAATAAGCTACCGCTAACGTATCTATACGCTCACTTACATCTTTTACTAGTCCCGTGAAGAAGTGCCCGTAAAAGGGTTCTTCCAATAAGAATTTGATACTTATTTTAGAAACTTCTTCCAGTATTGCTGCGTCTTTCTCTGCCATTGTATTCTTTTGTAAATAGATTATTCTCAATAATGTTACGGGAACAACTATGATTTACTTACTTACCTTATAAGTTTCACGATCTAAGTTGCTATCGTTGGTGCGTAATATGCTTACGTAGCTGCTATAATTCTTCTAATGCTAGCTGTTGAAAAGCCTTATGTGACAAAAATGGTGCAAACTCGGAGGCATACCGAATTTGACGCTTGTATTGTTTATTGATGGTAATAGCCTGTTGTAGCATTTCAGTAGCCGCTTCTACCTGTCGCTGTGCTATGTATACCAATGCCTTTCCGTAATAACTATTTGCGCTATTAGGGTGTTCTTCGATACGTTCATCGTATACCCGTAACGCTTTTTTCCAAACTTCCGTTGCACGTGTGTGCTGTTGTAGCTGTTGTAGTGCTCTCCCCCAATGATACCAAGCCTCTGCAAAGGCTCCTTTCAGTTGTGTTACTTTGGCAAAAGTAGCAGCAGCTTTTTCCCAAGCTTCCTCTTTTACATACACCGAAGCTTCTTTGTAATAATTATCACACATAATGTCAGGAAAAACCTCTTCTAGCCTGATTAGTTCCTTTTCATTAAGCGGTGTATTTTCGTAATCTAAGCCTGAGAGCCGATGCAGTTGTTCTATCGTATCTGGCAATCTCTCGAAGGCGTTGCCACAAATATCAAGAATAGTAATTTCTTCTCCGTACTTCCCAATACTTTCTGGCAGTGCCTCAAGCGCAAAGTTTTGAAAGCTCAACTTACCTCTATAGATCATTTTTCCAATAGTCTCTTCTTCTGAACCCAATGCGTGTTTTAAGCAGTACTTTCCTCCTAAGCCCCAAACCTCAATCATTTGATGTGCTACCCATAGCAAGTCAAGAGAAGGAATGGTTGCCAAATCTGCTAGCATGTGGTATACTTTTTCTTCATTAAGTGCTTTGAGTGGTTGCTTAAGCTTACGAATTTGCACGCCTACTTCCAGTAAGAAAGTGTCCAGTAAATGCCCACACATTACCTCTACTTCTTCGTCTTCATACAGTAGATAAATCCCTATTACATAGTGATAGAAGGCAGTAGGCAAGCCGCCTCCTTGTAAGATAGGTAATGCTAGCTTAATGTTTGTTAACTCCCCTTTTTCCAACAGTGTTTGCAACGTCTGTTTCATCTCATCGGCTTCTGTGCTGTCGTGTAGTAGGTAGTAGTTAGTTGTCATAGTATTGGCAATATACACAAGGAATCGTGTTTCTACACTATGTACTTCTAAAGAAATGTTAAAAGAACTTAGCAAAGGTTAAAGTACTTGTGTTTGCTTGAAAGTAGCGGTAAATAGCTTCAAAAACAAGTGTGCTATATGAAAAATTCACGCAGGCTTTCTCTTGCTACCATTGGGATATTACTCTATCATTTTCTCTTTTGGCAAGCAGGCTATGGTATTAATTTATGGTTTTTTTCTACGTTTTTAATGGTTACCCTCCTGTGGTGTTCTCCGGAAGTTCTCCCTTCTAAAAAAATTATTTCATTGGGCTTGGGTACCTTTCTCACTGGTGGTTTGGTAGTATGGCATCACTCCTTGCTAAGTCAGGTCATCCATCTTATTTCTTTTGTTCTTTTTACAGGCTTTGCCTTGCAGCCTCGCCTCCGTTCTCTATTATACGGTTTATTGACGAGTCTTACTACCTTATTGCTTGTCCCACAAGCAGGATGGCGTTTTTTGCGGAAGCGACAATCTGCTTGGCAGCGTAGCTTCAATGTGTCGCGCTGGGGGCGATTGCTAGTAGCACCCCTGTGTTTTTCGGGCGTATTCTTATGGATGTTTAGGGCAGGTAACGACTCTTTTTTATCCTTTACCAACCATTTAGGCGAGCAATCCTTTCTCACACTCAGTGACTTTCTACTTCATTTTTCTTGGTCGCAGATGGGTTTTACGTTACTGGGTTTTCTTATTATCGGCACTGTCTTTAGCGAGCAGCCTGTTCGTATTTTCACACAATGGGATATACGAGAACCCAATTATCTTTACAGAAAGCAGCTCCAACTGACACATTCATTTAAAACACTTGCCCTAAAGAGCGAGTTACTAACGGGCCTACTACTTATGGGACTAGTCAACATGATGCTCCTTTTAGTCAACTATTTTGATATTACGTTACTATGGTTCAAATTTGATTATAGCCAAGTAGATCTCTCTACGGCGCTTCACGAAGGCACCTACCAGTTAATTGCTAGCATCTTACTCTCTATGGGTATTTTGTTGTATTTCTTCCGTCGTAATCTCAACTTTTACCAAAAAAATCAGTGGCTCAAAAGGCTTGCTTACCTCTGGATTTTACAAAACTTCATACTGATCATTTCTGTGGGGCTTCGCACGTACTATTACATCTATGTGTACGGGTTAGCCTACAAGCGTATAGGAGTACTTGTTTTCTTGTTACTTACGCTTTTTGGCCTTTTTACTTTGTGGCAAAAAATCAGCTACAAGCATTCTTTTAGCTATCTTTTACGTCAAAACTTGTGGGCGACTTATCTGGTATTTGTAGGGCTTTGTGGAATCAACTGGGACGTGCTGATGGTGCGTTACAATTTGGCGCACCCTCACGTTATTTCTAAAGAAGTGGATGCTTCTTTCCTCTTAGCAAGAGCAGATCACACCTTATTTATGCTACACCAACAGAGAGAAAAATTGAGTAATACCTCTTCAGAAACGCGCAATGCGCGCAATTTAGGACAGTTGGCCAATCGTATTGAGTATTTTATGGAGACATATGAAAAACGACGCTGGGTCGCGTGGAACTATGCAGATGCGCGTACTTATCGCCTTCTTAAAAAACATTATTCAAAGGGTCTTGTAGGGTACTGTCATCATCCACCACATCAACACTTTTTGAGTACGTCAGAATAGCATTCAAAAAAATTTGTATCCCTTAAAAAAAGTAATACCTTTGCAAAACGTTTCTCAAATGGAGTGGTAGTTCAGCTGGTTAGAATGCCTGCCTGTCACGCAGGAGGTCGCGGGTTCGAATCCCGTCCATTCCGCCAAAAGCCTTTCAAGAAGAAAGGCTTTTTTTTATTTTCTAAGCTGATCTATTTCTTTTTGTAGCTGCTCTATTTTGTCTTTATATGTTTTTTCTTTGAGTACTCTTACCGTTTCGTCAAAGCATACTTTCATAATTCTATGTACTTTTCCATTTTCATCTTTTAAAGGCATAAACACGGCATTGAGCCATACATCCTCCCCAAATTTATTCTTTCTCTTGTAAACACCAGCCTGTACTGTGCCACTGCGTAAGTTTCGCCAAAACTCGATGTAGTTCACACTATTCTGCTCACTCTCTTTGACCATCATCTTGTAGGAGTTTCCTTCGAGTTCTTCTTTGCTATAGCTCATAATATTACAGAACATACTGTTGGTGTATAGTATGGTACTATCTAAGTCGATGTCTATTCTTCCTAGTGTGCTTTCGTTGATGGCTTGTAACTGTTGCTCTGTAAACTGTTGCTTCTGTTGAACAGTATTTCTTTCTTCTTTTACCTTCTGAAGTGTCGTTTGTAGTGTTTCTTCGCTCTCTTGTAAGTGTTGGTTACTTTTGAGGAGTTCTTTTTCTTTGTGTTTTCGTGTGGATACCTCTCTGGTCACGATAGATAGCCCCAAGATACTGCCTTGGTCATTTTTGAGCGGATAATAACGATGCTCATAAAAGTCGCTAGGCGCTTCTTCTTGGAGAACTTCCTCTTCGTATTGAACAATCTCTCCTTCAATCGCTTGCTTGAACTTATCTTTGTAGGCTTCTCTTTGTTGTAAGGTAAGCATAGGAAGTATATTGACCCCTACACTGAGCTTTACACCGTTGGTTTTGTAATACCAAGCTTGGGCAGCCTCATTGAAAGAAAGAATTTTATAGTCTTCGTCTAGCGCCACGACCATGTCTTTGGGGCTATCAATCACGCTTGTCAATAGGGCTTGTTTCTTTTGTTCCTCTTGCAGAATGCGGCGCATCTCTTTGGTGTTACGCTGCATTTCTTCTTGGGTGGCTTGTAACTCTTCTACGTTTTGGCGCATCTCTTCTTCTTGGGCCCGCATCTGCTCAGTGAGCTCTTGTGACTCTTCTAGTAATGCCTTTGTTTGTAAGTTACTCTTTACAGAAGAGATCGTAATGGTAATACTTTCCGATACTTTCTCTACAAACTCGATGTCGCGCTCGCTAAAGGCTTCGAAAGCGACCAACTCCACCACACCGATGGTAATGTCGTTGGAAGTAAGCGGTACAATGAGAATGTTATTAGGATTTGCTTCTCCTAAGCCAGATACAATGTTGACGTAGTTATCGGGTACTTCTCTTATATTGAGGGTGTCTTGCTCCTTAAAAGATTGCCCCAGTAGCCCCTCACCTACGTTGACTTGTTTTTTCATCATCTTATGTTTATCATAAGCATAGCAAGCTAGCATTTCTAAATGACGGTGTTGGGGATCTTCTTCGTTGAGAATAAAAATTCCTCCTTGGTTCGCATTGATGTAACCTACAAGATTGGCAATGATTTCGTAAGAGAGTTTTTGGATATCATCATTGTACTTACGTAGTATATCAGAGAAAAGTGCTAGTCCTTCAGACATCCACGTACGTTTGTTATCTTCTTGAGCAACTTGCTTTAGACTTTCCTTCATTTCTATGAGTGCATTCCCTAAGATATCTGACTCGCTCAAGGACTTGAAGGTAGCATTTAAATTGCCTTGCCCAATCTGTTCGGCAAAATTAGCGTAGGCATCAAAGCCATCAATAAGTGTATTGACAGAAGAAGCCATGACCCCGATTTCGTCTTCACTCTTGATCTGAACAGGTTCCATTTTTCGACCTGCTGCCATACCACTTAAAATCACTACCAATTTGTTGATCACGCTAGTAATCCAATTAACGATAAGCGCAATCCCTAATAAACATAGAAGAAGGGCAACCAAAAAACCCAAGATCAGTGTGTTCTTTACCCCTACCAGTGTTCTGTCGAGAATCTGGTTTTCGTCTAAAGTAGCGCCAATAATGAGATCATAAGGCTCATAGTAGGTAAAATAGGTAAGCTTCCAAGCACCGTCTTTGTTATCTGGATACTTGTAACGGTACTTTCCTCGTTTATTCTTTTTTACAAAGGCCGTAAACTCCGGGTCTTGGTTGTCTTTTCCTTCTAAAATGGGATGAATAATGTACTCTCCCTCGGGTGTCATGGCAAAGGGGTAGCCCGTATTATAATATTTCTTTTCTTTGAATTTTTTACGTAAGTAACCTAAGTCTTTTTCTTTGGCACCAGTGTAAAGCATTCCTGCTATCTCCCCGTTAATGCGAATGGGCTGATAAGCAGTGATGTACCACTCGTTGTCGATATTGAGGCGCCCTTCAAATTTTTTACCACGTGCAATGGTCTGTACAATAGGATCATTGTTAGATAAATAATACCCCAACAGAGATTTTGCACCATCAGCAGCTTCCTCAGTAGTGCTGATTCGTACATAGCCATCTGGTATTTTTTGAAAAATGCTTGTTTGGCTACCAGTCAGCTTTTGGATGGTATCGACCAGAGCATTATTTTTTTGTACCATTTGGCCTGCTATCAGCCATTGCGGTACTTCTACAATTTTTTTGCTCTCCGTTTTTTGATTAATGATGGCTAAGACCGTAGTTGCTTCAGTGGCACTAATCTCCCCTCGATTACTAATGACATTGGCTGCTACCTTCAAGGCATTTTCAATAGAGGACTGCTTGTATTTATACTCTATTTCTAATAGGTTGGTAAGGTCTTCGAGTTGGCTGTACATCCTGCGATCACTATTGGCAATGATGTCGTTTTTCTGGCTTCTGTAAATGACAACCGCCAATACTGCAAATATAATGACGAGTACACCTGTAGTAAAAATTAAAAACTTGGCTCTTAAGCTCAACCTGCGTATAAAACTCAGCATATTTTTCGAAGAGATGATTTAATTGAACTGAATTTAGGACTTGCGCCTCTAATTTCAAAGGCTTCCTTTAAATAAAGTCAATAGGTAAAAATAAGCTTTTAAGCAAATTGTGGAATCCCTTGGTAAGCTTCTGCTTTCTTAGCGCATTGATCAACATGAAAGGTTTGATAAAAATAACCATTTGTAACGATGATGTAGGGAGCTTTCAGGGTGGCATTGTAGAGAGCCGCTTGCTCACATACTTGTTGATCTAAGGTTATCTTCATAGATTTACACTCTACCAATACGAAAGGAAGCCCAGCCCTGTTATAAACGACTAAGTCTGTTCTTTTTTGTCGCTGGTTGTATTTAAGCCCTGTTTCTACACGCATCAGTGCTTTAGGGTATTGATGTACCTCTAGTAACCAATGCACAAACTGCTGCCTTACCCACTCTTCTGGCGTGAGCATTACATACTTTTTTCGGATGATGTCATAGATGCGCAATACACTCTTCTCTTTTTTCATACGATGAGCGTACTGCGGTAAATCTAGCGGTATCATAAACGCTAATAATTGTTTTGTATGATCTTCATCAGTGCTTCTACGTGCACTTTATAAGCATTTTTACCTTTTTCTGTGGCGGTGTAGGAAGTATTAGACTTCTTCCTAACAAACTTTTTTTGTATCACAATATACTCTTTTTCCTCCAATACAGTAGCATTACTAGAAAGATTACCGTCAGTAGCGCCCAGTAGTCTTTTTAGTTGATTAAAGGTAAGCGATTCATTGCTCATCAAAGAGGACATAATCGCTAAGCGAATTTTATTGTCAAAGGCTTTATTGATCTCTTTGAGTAATTCTTTCATAACAACAACTTTACTTTACGTTGCAAAGTAAAGTATTTTAAAAAGTAGTACAAGAAAACGAGCAATTTTTTAACAAAATTTAGTTAAAAATAAAATGTATATTCTTATCACATGGGCAGTAAAAGGGTATAGTGTGTAAGTATTGCCCCATAATGTTGTTTCATACAAGTGAAATCAATAAATTGAGGAACTGTCTTGACTAACTATTCAAATACAAGAATCACTTTATAATTTAGGTGAGTATTTACTTCCTGCATAGTGGCCTAGCTAAGATCAGTTAAGCTTGCAGGTATGGTACACTTACCATATTACATTGTTTTATCCTATACACCTCTTATGAAACTTATATCTTCTGAAATAGAGGCTTTTAAAGCATTATTATTTAGCCCTAAAACCTACGAGTTGGCTATTGAAATGAGTAAAAGTGCCATTCATTTACAACGGATCATTACAGAAATGAGTCAGCGTTTTCAACGTGCTTTTCCTTTTAGTAATGATACTTTTCAGGAGATTGTACGGTCACAACATTTAGACTTAAGTCACCAAAGCTTAGAGACGCTCCAGTCGGCGGTAGAAGTATTAGAAAATTTACAGAGCTTAGATTTATCTTACAACCAGTTCTCCTATGTTCCCACTGTCGTCAATAAATTGGCTTATTTAACCTCCTTAGATTTATCAAGTAATCGTATTCAACATCTTTCTCAGGAGCTCAACGGGCTATCTGCTTTACAGGTATTAAAAATGAGAAACAATCGACTTACTTCACTACCTAAAGATACCTTACCAGCCACACTTACACACTTAGATTTATCTAACAATGTACTGGAGCACATTCCTTCACAATTAGCAGAAATAGGCAACTTGGTTTCTCTCAACATAGCCCACAATCCTTTTACCCATTTAGACTTATCGCTTGTTCAACAAGTAAAGTATTTGCAGTTGAATCGAAGTTTGCCCCTGCCACAGCTTTCTCCTACTATTGGTCAGTTTACTCACTTGAAAGAGCTCAACTTAGCTTTTAATCGGCTTCAACGTATTCCTAGAGAAGTAGGTAATTTATCTCGACTAGAAACGCTCCACCTCGAACAGAATGAATTAGTAAGCTTACCCGATACCTTAGGACAACTTCGCCACTTGGACAGTCTTTACTTGCATGGTAATCAGTTTACCTCTTTTCCAATAGCCATTACGCAACTCCATCAACTCACTGAGCTCACCTTACTAGGGAATCAGATCACGACGATTCCCACACAGATTGGGCAATTAAAGCAACTCAAAAGATTTACGCTACAGCGTAACCCGCTCTCTCCTGAAGAAATACATAAAGTGAGAACTTTTCTGCCGCACTGTAAAATTTACTTTTTGTGTTATTTACCCATCAAGATCAAGCCCAAAACGTTGTTGTAATGTTATGAGATGCTTGTTTTTTTTGGCCAAGTACTTCAGTTTGTCACGAGCGGTGTAGGGTTTGGTATTCTCTTGGGTAGATTTGGCTAAGGTAGCTTCAATCTGAATGGTTGGGTGATTAAGCTGCTCTCTCAAATACTGTAACCAAGTAGGCTTGAGCGTCTGGAAATTATCCATTTGGATAGGATTAGTCAGTGCCAAGTGAATGGTAGGCGCTTCCCAAGTAAAGTCTCTGTTAAGGATGATATGCTGTTTGATATCTTCTTTGTGGTGAGCTGCTAAGCCTTTCCAAGCATTTTTTACTTCTTCTTCGCTTACAGAAGAGGGCACTGCCTCTATCACCTTTACTTCTTCTACGGTTGCTTGTGGTGTTTCATTAGTTTTCTCTTCTTTATATACTTTTTTTTCTTCTAATATTTGTTTAGAAGGGATTTTTACGGTAGCCTTAAAATCTTTCTTTGTATAGAGAGTTGACTTCCCTTCTACTGCATTAGGCTTTTTTTTTTGACCCTCTTCTTGAGAAGATTCAGCAAGTTGTATAGTACGCTGAATATAAGCCATCTTTATGAGTGTAAGTTCTACGTGTAATCGTTGATTTTTACTTGTTTTATAGTGTTGGTCACATAAGCTTGCCAAATTCATAGCAGTCACTAAAAACGAGCGCGTAGTCTTCTGTGATTGTACCAAATAACGTTCCTTTACCCCTTCTGTCACCTCTAGTAAAGTAGTTGTTTGAGGGTCTTTGGCTACTAGTAAATTCCGCAGATGTGAGGACAAGCCTACAATAAATTGATGCCCATCGAAGCCTTTCTTAAGAATCTCATTAAAAATGAGTAAAGCTTGGCTTACTTCCTCCTCTAGTAGTGCTTCTGTCATCCTGAAATAGTAATCATAGTCTAGAATATGGAGGTTCTCTACCGTTTGCTCGTAGGTGATGGTACGATCAGTAGAGAAAGTAACCAACATATCAAACATAGAGAGTGCATCTCGCAAACCACCTTCTGCTTTCTCAGCAATAAGATGTAGCGCTTCTGGGCTAGCATTTATTTGTTCTTGTGCAGCAATTTTTGCCAAGTGTCTTGTAATATCTTGTATCTGTATACGATTGAAGTCGAATATTTGACAACGTGACAAAATCGTGGGAATAATTTTGTGTTTTTCTGTGGTAGCCAAGATGAAAATAGCGTAGCTGGGAGGCTCTTCCAATGTTTTCAAGAAAGCATTGAAAGCCGCATTGGAAAGCATGTGCACCTCATCAATGATGTAGATTTTGTACTTACCCGACTGTGGAGGATAACGCACTTGATCGACTAGATGACGAATATCCTCTACGGAGTTGTTGGAAGCGGCATCTAGCTCGTGGATATTAAGAGAAGCATTATTTTGAAAGCTACGACAAGAGTCGCAAACGCCACAAGCCTCTCCTGCTTCGGTGAGTTGTTGGCAGTTAATTGTTTTGGCTAAGATGCGAGCACAGGTTGTTTTACCCACTCCTCTCGGCCCACAAAATAAAAAGGCTTGAGCCAAGTGGTTATTAATGATAGCATTTTTTAGGGTAGTAGTAATATGTGACTGCCCTACTACTGCCTCAAAAGTAGTAGGTCTGTACTTACGGGCTGATACAACAAAGTCTTCCATATTGTAAACTTACGAACTCTGGCGAAAAGTAGGAAACCTTTTACGAAGGAAATTCACGAAAGTATTTTTGCTGTTTTTTCAACAGCCTCTGATAGTTTCAGCTTGTTCAAAGGCTTCGTAATATAGCCTATCACACAGTCGTAAGCAGCCGCTTTTTCCATATCTTTGTTATCGATCGAAGAAGAAAGCATGAAAATTTTCTTGTACTGCAATTTGGTATCATCCAGTTGTAAAAATAACTCTATAAACTCCCAGCCGTCTATTTCTGGCATATTGATATCCAATAAAATAATAGTAGGCTGTTTATCTATGGGTGCTTCCTCTATGAAAGAAAGTGCCTCTTTGGCGGCAAGAAAAGCGTGGATGGTATGATGCTTAAAATATCTTTTGATGATAGACTCACATACTAAGTTATTAATGTTATCATCGTCAATTATGAGGTAAGAGTAGTTATGTTCCATATACTTGCACGATTCTCAGCTATACACTAGGTGTCAGAAGGCTAGTTTTCTCCGTCTGTTATTACAAGGTAATATTTTTTGTGATACGTACCAACGGATAAAGTAATCAAATCGAGCACGAGTAACGCAAGAAAGTTCGTATAAATCAAGGGTGCTTCTAGAGTGGCATGCCCTCAGTCTAGTAATGTTCGTTACTATACTATTGTGCTTCAATCTAGTACATGTAATAAATTTGTATATTTACAAGCAACTTTTGCAATAAGCAAAGCGGTTATGTATTTACCATAAAGCGTATTTATAGCAACACGTATGTAGATTTATATGAAAATAACACTTACCTTATTCTTCCTGCTACTCATTTCTGCGGAAGGAATTTCACAGCACACTATGCCACCTTATCAAACTGATAAGATCGTATTCAAAGTAAAAGCAACAGCCTACAAATCCAACGGTAGGACACTACAGCAAGAACAACTTCTTAGTACAACAGTATTGCAACAAGTAAGTACTTCCTCTCCTACGCAACGTTTCCCTGAACTTAAACGTATAGATCCGCGCCAGCGAAATGTACGTAATGTACCACTTGTTGATCTTTCCCGTATCTATACGCTTACACTTAAACCGGGTGTCAGTGTATCACAAGCCTTACAAACCCTTAGAAGCGATCCAGATATTGAGTATGCTGAACCTATTTATAATTATCAGCCACTTTATACCCCCAACGATCCAGGAGCCGACCCAGCCAGTGGTAGTGAATATTACCAGTGGTATCTAGACAAAATTGATGCTTTTGAAGCTTGGGATATCCAAAAAGGAGACCCTAATACGATTATTGGAATTATAGATTATGGTTTCAGGCTTACCCACGAAGACCTCACTACGAACCTGCATCCTGATTATTATGACCTTGGTAACAACGATAAAGACCTGACTCTTCCAGGCTCCTTCGGCTACCACGGTTGTGCTGTATCAGGAGTGGCCTCAGCTACTCCTGATAACGGCGTAGGTATTGCAGGAGTAGGTTTTAACTGTAGTTATTTACCCATCAAGGCTGTCTCAGACAATGGCGCGTCCTTTGCGCTAGAAGCGTCACTGGCTTACTTAGCTAGTAGAGGCGTGGCTGTTATCAATATGTCGTTTGGGAGAAGAGAACGCGCTGGCGGGTACTCTCGTTATGAGGAAGACCTTTTCAATTACTACACTATTAATGAGAACATCGTTTTAGTAGCTGCGGGCGGACAAAAAAGTGCAGGTACAGAAGAACGCTGGTATCCTGCTAGCTATCGTAATGTGATTGGTGTAGGGGGCTCTCGCCAAGACGACAGAAAAGATAGCCAAAGTGATTATAGCTATGAAATCAACCTCCTTGCGCCCTATCGAAGTATTTACACTACCTATAATCGTAATGACAGCGACTATTTTCCAGCTTCAGGTATCTCTGGAACTTCTTTTTCTGCCCCACAAGTAGCGGCAGCAGCAGCCTTGGTACGTACACAATATCCTAGTCTATCTGCCCTACAAGTGAAGGCTCGTTTAGAGGCTACTGCCGATGACGTAGAAGCCTTGAACAGCCCAACGTTGGCTGGTAAAATTGGGCAAGGCCGCCTGAATGTACATCAAGCGATCGCTGCTACCGATGTACGCTATATAACTTCTACACAACAAAGCTATGCTGGGAAGTCACACCTGATGGCTGGTGATACCACTACACTTGTCTGTAATTTTCAGAACTGGCTAGAAGGTACCAACAACCTAGAAGCTACGCTTTCTAGTACTTCCCCTTTCGTAACTGTTACGCAAGCCAATGTAGCTTTAGGAGCAGTATCTGCTAATGGAAGTACCAATAATACGAATAATCCATTTGTATTGATAGTAGACGAAGATATTCCTCCAGGCACTGAGGTTTATTTACGTATCGACTACCGTGACGGTGACGCCTTGAATTTCGAGTACTTCAGTGTTTTAGTGAGTCCTCAATATTATACCATTGCTAAAAATCAACTAGCATTTACACTAAGAAATAACGGACAGATAGCCACCTACTTCGACTGTAGTTACTGTGAGGATATTGCTTACCAAGGTAGTTCACTGGCTACCTCTGCTGGCCTACTCATTGCCAACAGGGCTCCTAATCCTAGTATAGCGAGTACGGTCAGTTGGTACTTTCCTGGTAATCCACAATTTAAAAGTAGCGACTTCACCGTGACTGAGACTTTTAGAACAATACAGAACACAGAAGACTTCGAACAAGCAGAGGTTACTTTTACCGATACTACAAGTAATCCTTTTGCAGTAGGCGTTTTTGTAAAGCAACAGGTGTACGCTTGGAAAGAAGCGCCCAATGATAAATTCGTTGTAGTACGCTATGATGTAACTAACATTACAGAGGAAGCCCTAGAGGATTTTTATGTAGGTTTATTTGTAGATTGGGACATACATGATCCTACTAAAAATAAGGCCAGTTGGGATGCTGCTAATCAACTGGGTTACGTTTACAGTATAGATAAACCCTATGGAGGGCTAAAGCTACTGACCGAGCAGAACGTCAATTACTTTGCTATTGATCATGATAATGCCAACGGCGCAGGTATTCAGCTTACTGACATTTTCGATTTGAATGAGCAGTACGGCTCTTTAGCGAGTGGTACTACCCATACAGAAGCGGGCATTACTGGAGAAGGAAATAATGTAGCACACACCCTTTCTGCTCATATTCCCTTACTACCAAAAGGCAGTACAGAAACAATTGCTTTTGCCATTTTAGTAGATGACGACTTTACCAGTCTACAGCAAACAGCTTTACAAGCGCAAGAAACTTTCTTAGCCTATAATACCAGTGAACAGCCTGCTATTGATAATTTGTTAAGTGTATGCCCCGGAGAGGAGGCAATCTTAGCGCCTACCAATGGAACACAGTTTAAGTTTTATAATAATACAGGCTTTACATCCCCATTAGCTAGTGGCGCTTCTTATCAAACGGAGCGTATTGATACTGCTCAAAAATACTATATTGTACACGAAGATGAAACAAAGCTTTATCCTAGCGCACCGTTTGCTGTAGACATACAGATCAAAACGCCTGCTGTAGGGTTTACTACTAGCCAAGACACTTTGAATTTATTTACAGGCAATACTTTGCTCCTTACAGATACAACTGCCCAACAGGCAAGCTCTATTTGGCGCATCAACGATGAAGAAAAGCAAGGGAAAGAGGTAGCTTATACCTTCACAGAAACGGGTAATTATACCATACAGTTATCAAGCACCGACCAGAGAGGTTGTAATGATACGGTTACACGCTCTTTTGTAGTTGTCAACCGTCCACCTACACGTCTTTTTCCTAATCCTGCCAACCAGCAGGTCACTGTAGAAACTTACTTTGATCACTTTGATTGGCAAATTAAAGATGCGTTGGGCGTTCCATTAAAGTCTGGAGAGAGCGGTGCCTACCAGACAGTCTTGCCTATACAAGATTTACAAGCAGGTATTTACTTCGTAGAGGTGCGGTCTCAAGGTGAGCGCCATTTACAAAAGCTAATGATTAGCCGATAAGGCCTCTGCAATAGCAACTCCTGAGGAAGTTCCTATGATTTCAGCCCCTGCCTCCAGCATGGTTTGCACTTGCGCAGGGGTTTTAATACCTCCTGATGCCTTTATACCAACATAATCAGGTAAGAGGCTTTTTATGTAAGCAATTTGTTTGGCTTGTGCACCTGATGGAGCAAAACCTGTTGAGGTTTTTATAAAATCAACCCCTGCTTGTGTACAAAGTTGACAGGCTTTTTCAATTTCTGTATCGTCTAAATACGCCGTTTCAATAATGACTTTCACCAACTTTTCGTGTTCGTGTGCTAGCTTTGTAAGCTGTGCAAATTCGATCTTTACCCAGTCATAAGCACCAGATTTGAAGGCAGAAAGGCACATCACAATATCTACCTCATCTGCGCCGTCTGCGATGGCTGTTTGTAGCTCTTGGCGTTTGGTAGCAGTACGTTGATAACCCAAAGGGAAACCCACCACCGTGACGACTTTCAAGGAAGTATCGCCCAACTCTCGCTTTACCTTCTTTACCCAATAGGGCGGTATACAAACCCCTCTAAAAGGATATTTTTTCACTTCTTTTATAAGTTGTTCTACTTGTTGATAAGTGATAAGAGGGTCTAGTGAGGTATGCTCTAGTGTAGAGAGGATCGTTGTCATAATCGTGCTATTCTTTGCTTGGGTAAATTAATACAGAATGTGGTCTTTAGGCGCTACTTTCTCTGGTAAATCAGGCTCATCTAGCATGTCTCTTAGGTCTATTTCGATGGTTCTTGTAAGAGCTGTCATGGGTACATCATTGGGACGATTTTCAAAAGGATCTTCGCTGTTGTCACCTACAGCTTCCCAAGTAAGAAATATCCAAGTGATGAGAATGGAGACAGGGATCATCAAGAAAGAGAAAGCTGAAGGTAAGGTTTGAGTGGCGTTACTATCAAAAATATCTAAGAGACCCAATGGAAGTAAAAGGGCGAAGATATAAACAAACACTTTACTAAAGAAAGCATACTGCCTTGGGAAAGGTGTATTCTTAATGCGCTCACATTTTCCTTGAAAGTTGTAGCATTCCTCTAGGCACTTCATCATCATCATAAAGTCGAAGCCATCCATCAATCCATAGCGCTCTTTTAATAGACGCAAATGAGCTCCTTGGTTTTTTACAATGTGGGTAGCGATATTTTTACGCTTCTTCAAATCATTTACTTCTTCTTCGCTGAGGTAGGGCGCAATAGTAGCACAAATTTCTTCGTGGTCGTTATGTCTTTCAGAAAATCGTTCTACAAAAGTATTTTCTTTGATAGAGAAAGAAGTGGGTTTTCTGAGTTGTAGTCGTAAAGCATGTAGCCAGGCAACGTGACGATAAATCAACCTTCTTTTATGGTCTTGCACTTCTTCTTCTGTTGTATCGTGTACGGTATCCATTGTGATCACGTTCAATACTTGATTGCCCCAAGTACGGCTGTAGTTGACAATCGCTCCCCAAATCTTTCTTCCTTCCCAAAAACGGTCGTAGCTTTGGTTATTTTTAAAACCCAGATAGAAGGCAACGGCTGTACCGATTACAGTAATTGGCTGAAAAGGAACTTTGACAAATCCCCATCCTGCATAGAAATATAGTATGAATATAATGATGGACCATAAAGAGGCCAACGATACAATTTTCCAAGCATATAGTAAGATGAGGCCAAAACTTATATCTCTTTTAATGTACATAAGGGGTGTTAATTTATCTCACGTTACTGAGGTGAATAGACAAAAATATTTATGCTACAATAGGTAATAAACTTTTGATTGACATAATACAAAGAAAAAGAAATTCATACAAACGGGTTACTTTGTAAATAAAAAGATATTAAGGTTGAGTGTTAGCTTACAAAGTGATAAATTGTAAATTGAGATAAACGAATGTATACTTCTAGAGATCATACTACTCTTAAAAGTAATCATATAAGTACGAAAATCAATTCCATGAATCAAGCAGTAAGCTACACGGATGAAGACTTAGTGAGGGGTATAAGAGAAAACGATAACCGTATGCTAAGCGTGGTGTACAAGAAACATTTCTCTATGATTGCCCATTTCATACTTCAAAATAGCGGTACTGAGCAGGAAGCCAAAGATATTTATCAAGAAGCCATTATGGTATTTTATGAAAAGCTCCAAGAAGAGCATTTTCTTCTTACCTGCCAAATCAAAACATTTATTTATTCTGTCTGCCGCAGGCTTTGGCTTAAACGCCTTAGAGAGAAAGGAAAATACGTAGGGAAGGTAGATGATTACGAAGCATTTATTGTTTTTGATGAAACAACCACTGATTTTGAAGAAAAGGAAAAGCAGTTTTCCTCAATGGCCAAAGCCCTCGATAAGTTAGGTGAGCCCTGTAAAACAATTATTAAGGATTTTTACTTGAAGAATTTATCCATGCAAACCATTGCAGAGAAGATGGGCTACACCAATGCGGCTAATGCAAAAAACCAAAAATATAAATGTTTCCTGCGCTTGAAAAAAATATTTTTTCAGTGCTATGATCAATAACACTTTTACGCGATTGAAAATGAGCTTTGTGGACAAATACGAGACGATAGAAGGCTATATAAACGGCGTACTAAGCGAAGAAGAGCGGCTTCGCTTTGAAGAACAACTAGCGAAAAGCGACTCCCTTAGAAAAGAGGTAGAAAGCCACCGTGCTTTTGCAGAACAATTACGTTGGTATGGCAAGCGACAAACCCTTAAAGAACAGATGGATTTGCTCCATCAAGAAATGACGGTGACTACCTCAACGCCTGTGACTACTGCAACTAAAACCTCTTGGAAGCATACGTGGAAGCGCCATCTTTATACTGTAGCTGTGGCGGCTTCTGTAGCGCTTGTTACAGTAATAGGTATTTTGTGGAATGTACGTAACTATAGTTCTTTAGAAAACAAGCAAATTGGTTATTACCAAGCCCTTAAAAAAGACCTTGACGAGGTAATCGCCACCCAAAGAGACTTAGTAGAGCGTAGCGAAGAAGCCAAGGTAAAAGCACTTCCTGTTCCGCCTGTCAACTCTACTGCTACAGCTTTTGCCATTGCAAGGCAAGGCTACTTAATTACCAATTATCATGTAGTGAAAGATGCACGCGCGATGTTTATCGAAACGAAAGAGAGTACCCCTCAAAGGTGGCGTGTCGAGGTGTTTCATAAGGATAAAGAAAGTGATCTAGCACTCCTCAAAATTGTAGATACCACCTTTACGCAGTTCAATTATCTTCCTTACAGTCTACGCACTGAGATGGCTGCACTAGGAGAAGAGGTGTTTACTTTAGCCTATCCACGTGATGACATGGTGTATGGAGAAGGGGCAGTTAGTTCTAAAACTGGTTTTGAAGGTGACACCATTGCCTACCAGATCTCTATTCCAGTAAATCCTGGCAATAGTGGTAGCCCTTTACTCGACGAACGAGGCCACCTCATCGGTATGATATCAGGAAAAAACACCAAAGAAGAAGGAGCCGCCTATGCTATTAAAGCGAAGTATATTCAAGCCTTGGTAGATTCTGCTAGTGTAAAAGATGAAGCTTTGCGTACTAGCTTGCCTCGCTACAACCAAATTCAGTATTTAAAGCGTCCCAAGCAGATAGAGCAGTTACAAGACTTTGTTTTTGAGTTAAAAATATACGCGCAGACGTTTTCTGAATAACTCAATGTACTGCCACGTAACTCTTGTAAAAAAGAAGCATTCACTCCTTCCTTTCAGTAGTGAGTGCTTCTTTTTCAAGTTACAAGAATTCTTCTATCTTTGAATAAACAAGTAAACCAGCCTGCTATGAATTTAAAAGAAAAGTTTAATGAGGTAGATGACTATTGCTCTCCAAAGGTAATAGAAGAAGTCAATGATGTGTATGTAAAAGTCGCCATTATTAAGGGCGATACAATTCCTTGGCATAACCACGCCCAAGAAGATGAACTTTTCTACATCGTAGAGGGAAGCTTACTTTTTGAAATAGAAGGGCAGCCTGGTTTCACTATGAATACGGGAGACCTTTTTGTAGTTAAGCGGGGGATTAATCATAGGGTTTCCTCAAAAGAAGCCTGTAAGATTATGCTCATAGAGAACAAAACAACCGCCCATACTGGTGAGGTCATCTCTGATGTTACGAAATCTATTTCGCAGCAACTCTCCTCATAAGAACTTTCTTACTAACGCACCTCCTTTATGGCAAATACGCTTTTAACCACTTTTCAACAATACCTCAATCAACCTTTACCTGAGGCTTTCCCGCCTTTTACTAAATGGCTGAACGGTACGATTATAGCTGCCGAAGAAGGAACTATTGAGATGTATTTTACAGTTAGAAAAGAGATGACCAATCCTTTAGGATTATTGCACGGAGGCGTACAAGCAGCAATACTAGATGATATCATTGGTATTACAGTAGCTACTTTTGATAAACCCTCCCCTTCCGTATCGATTAATATTTCGGTAGATTTTTTAGGAAAAGCTTACGAAGGAGACACGATTTTTGCTAAGTCTATCGTTATAAGACAAGGAAGGCAAGTCATTCACATGGCAGGAGAGCTACGCAACCAAGAACAAAAGTTAATTGCTAAGGCTACCTCAAATATGCTAAATGTAACCTTAAAATAGCATAAACTTGTAACTTCTGCATATAGTTTATTGTCATAATATATAACAACTGATTTTGTTTTTCGAAACCTATGGCGCGTACCAAGAAAAATAAATATGTGACAGCAGCCCTAGCGTGGTTTCTAGGCGTTTTTGGTGTACATCGTTTCTATTTAGGACAGCCCGGCTTGGGTGTTTTATACTTATGTACTTTTGGCGTCTTTGGTATTGCTTCTACCATAGATGCGATTAGCTATCTGGTTATGCCAGAGCAGCACTTTGATGTAAAACATAACAATGCGATTCCTCCTACAAAAACCACTCAAGTATCGCTCAAACCACACGACGTTGCGGATGAGACTAATAAGCAGGGGCAACTGATCGACAAAGGGCTGATCACCTTAGAGGAGTCTGAGCGTAGAAAAGCAAAACTATTACAACACAAACCTTTATAACTATGAAAGATAAAACCATTGCCCTTATTACAGCCCTTTTAGGTGGATCATTCGGTCTCCATAAGTTCTACTTAAATGAGACTTCTAAAGGTATTCTCTACCTTCTACTAAGTTGGACATTTATTCCTGTTGTACTTACCATCATTGATGTGGTAAAACTCAGTGAAATGAGTAAAGCACAATTCGACTTAAAGTACAACCTTGGTACCACCACCACCTATCGACCTACACACTCAGTAGAGCAGCTTTTGAGCAATATCGGTAGCCCCTTTGGAAAAGGCGCTACTACCAAACAAGTAAAAGTTCCTTCTAAGAGCAGTACTGCCGATGAAATATATAAGCTAGGACAACTAATGGACAAAGGGCTTATTACCTTTGAAGAGTTTGAAAGGCGTAAGGCAATGCTTTTGAAAAGTACCGCATAAATGCTTACTTTGCATTATCTGACCTAATCTTTTAAAATCCTATTGGATCTCTTTGTATGGAAACAACACAGCAACTTAAAAAGCAATATAACCAGCAATACAAAGAAGATTTTAGCGAATGGAGGATGCTAGGTGGTGAAGCGAAGGCGCAAAATATTATTCATCTTACCAAAAAACTTTCTTTTGATTCTGTACTCGATGTAGGTTCAGGAGATGGTAGTGTGTTACACTGGTTAGACCAAGCAGGCTTTTGTAAAAAGATCACTTCTGTAGAGATTTCTACTAGTGGTTTAGAGAGAATAGAAGCTAGACAACTCCCTTCCTTAGACCAGGTAGTTCTTTTTGATGGCTATCATATTCCTTTTGATGACAACGCTTTCGATTTGGCTACTTGTAGCCACGTAATGGAACACGTTGAATACCCAAGAGTCCTCCTCAGAGAAATTAAGCGTGTATCGAAATACCAAGTTTTTGAAGTACCGATTGATTTCTCACTTCAAGTAGATCAGAAAGTAGACCACTTTCTTTCTTACGGGCATATCAACATTTATACCCCTCAAACTTTTAGGTTTTTACTAATGTCTGAAGGTCTCAAGGTGATAAACTATAAAAATTTTTTGTACGATAAAACCGTTGTTCAAAGACAACTTGCTTCCAAAACGCTTTTTGTTAAGTATCTCCACTATTTAAAGAATTTCTTGCGTACACACATTGGTGTGTTAAGAGAGCTAAAACCTGACGTTACTACAGTACTTACTGCCAAGACAGACCAAGCACTCAAAATTATGTAGTGATATCCCTTGCTTCCTTTATCAAGAAGCTATTAAACTAAATTAGGAAAAGGCTAGTTCTATAAAGTATAAAGATTCACCCTATACGCTCTTTTATGCTGCTCCTCTCTAAGCTCGATCCACTGGTGGGATTTGTCTCGCTCCTTACTATTCTCATCATCCTTGTAGGGCTTTTTCTAAGGCGCATCAAGCAACCTTATATTATAGGCTACATCTTGATAGGCGCTTTACTTGGAGAAAATGGATTGGGTTTTATACAAGATGAAGAAACAGTTCATTATCTAGGCGAGTTGGGCATCATTTTACTCCTCTTTTTTATTGGTATGGAAATCAGCTTACCAGAGCTTGTGAAGCGTTGGCGAATAGCTGCCATTGGCACTTCTCTACAGGTAGGGATTAGTGTGTTGGCTATCTTAGGAATTGGCTATTTTTTTCGCTGGGGTATTGCCCAATCCATTGTACTGGGTTTTGTAATTGCTCTGAGTAGTTCGGCGGTCATTATTAGACTGTTAGAAGATAAAAAGCTCATAGGTACACAAATTGGGAAGAATGTTTTGAGTGTACTACTGACACAGGATATCATCATTGTTCCTTTACTTATCATTACCTCTTTGCTAGGCGGAGAATCTACTCCTATCGAAAAAATACTTTCTATGCTTATAGGCGGCGCTTTGATAGTCGGTATTTTGATTTACATTTATGTGAAAAGAACCATTCGCTTACCACTTTCCAATCGGCTGAGCCAAGACCATGAGTTGCAAGTATTTGCAGCCATTCTCTTTTGTTTTGGCGGGGCGCTGCTCTCTTCTGTCTTTGGGTTGTCGGCGGCTTTAGGCGCCTTTGTGGGTGGTATGGTGATGCACGCTTCTCAGGCTACACACTGGATTCACGATACGCTTCACTCTTTTCGGGTGCTCTTTGTAGCTATTTTTTTTATAAGTGTCGGACTACAACTAGATTTCTATTTTATTTATGAAAATTCCCTAGCCATTGCACTTGTATTGGTAGCCGTTTATTTGACAAACCACCTCATCAATGCTTTTATTCTCCGACTCTTTGCTTGTAGTTGGAAGGAAGCACTATTGGGCGGAGCGCTGCTCGCCCAAATCGGTGAGTTAAGTTTTTTGCTCAGTTCATCGGCTTATCAGTTGGACATTAAGGGCAACTATGAATATAAATTCACCATCAGCCTTATATCACTCACTTTACTCATTAGTCCCTTCTGGATTACCTTCTCCGAAAAACTTATTCAAAGACAAGAATCTCTCACTACCAAGCCAAAGCTACAGCAGTAGCCAAGACTTCTTTCGTTTATTATGCATAATATGGAGATATTTTTCTAATTTGCTACGCCACTCAACGATACATTATGGCTTGGGATATTTACATCAAACAATTTAAGGACTATCTTAAAATAGAGCGTTCTCTCTCAGAAAACTCCATAGAGGCTTACTTGCGAGATGTACATAAATTTAGAGAGTATGCTACGATACATCAACTAGCCACCCCTAGCCAAATAGATACTACCCACATCAGCAACTTTTTACAATACTTAAATGAACTAGGCGTGGCAGATACTTCTCAAGCCCGTATTTTATCAGGTATTAAGGCTTTTTATAAGTTCCTTTTCTTAGAAGATATTATTAGCACCGATCCTTCCAATTTGATTGAAGCGCCGAAGTTGAGTAGAAAACTACCCGATACGCTTACCTATCACGAAATAGAAATGCTGCTCCAAGCCATTGACCTTTCTACCCCAGAAGGCACGCGCAATCGTGCGATGCTTGAGATACTCTATAGTTGTGGCTTACGTGTTACAGAATTGGTCGACTTAAAACTAACTAATTTACACTTAGACTTAGGCTTTATAAAAGTAGTAGGGAAAGGAAATAAAGAACGTTTTATTCCCATTGGTACAGATGCTATTAAGCATTTAAAGCTTTACACAGACCATGTACGTAACCACGTGAAGATACAGCCCGACTACGAGAATTATGTGTTCTTAAACCGAAGAGGAAAAAACTTGACACGGGTCTATGTATTTCTGGTGATTAAGGAACTAGTAGCCAAAGTAAACCTACAGAAGAAAGTGAGTCCACATACCTTTCGGCATTCTTTTGCAACACACTTACTGGAAGGTGGTGCCGACCTAAGAGCCATTCAAGAAATGTTAGGACACGAGTCCATCACTACTACAGAAGTATATATTCACTTAGACAAGGAGTACTTACGTCAAACGATTCAGCGTTTTCATCCTAGAAGTTAGTGTAGTCATTTATTCAATAGCTTTCCCTGTAGGTAGACTTAGTACCTACTTTTTACGCTCGAGTAATGCTAGCCAACCTATTCAATAGTTGTGTTTATTTTTACTTTTACAACTAGTTTTAGAATCGAAAACTTTGCTAACTTTGCACTTCTTAACTACTTTATAATTTTTGAAATGATTCAACGGGTTCAATCCATTTTTTTAGCCTTCATTATTGTTTGTATGGTGACGGTGATTTTTATGCCACTTTGGCAAAAGGTAGATACTAATAATAGCCTTAAGGTAGAGCTAACAGCCTTAGGTACAAAATACGTAGAAGGTACACAAGTTACTTCTACTACCCCCGCTTACTATTTAGCTATTTTAGCAGGCTTATCAGCGGTTGTAGCACTTCTCTCTTTATTGAACTATAAAAATCGCCTACGCCAATTACAATTTGGAATGCTCAATGCCCTTCTAATGGCAACCTTAATGGGCCTTACGGTTTACCAAATCTCCAAAGCTGAACAACTACTGCTCCCTGGCCAAAAGGGAGACTTTACTTTTGCCTTTTGGTTTATTGTGGTAGCCCTTATCGCCAATGTTATTGCCAATCGCTTTATTCGTAAAGATGAAAAACTAGTACGTTCAGCCGATAGAATCAGGTAATTATTTGTATATTATTACTTTTTTTAGTATATTTGCATCCCACCATAGATAGGTGGTCTTAAATTTTAATTTATTATTAAACGAAAAAAGGAGTTGTTTATAATATGATTTCAGTTCAAGTAAAAGAAAATGAGTCTATTGAAAAGGCTTTAAAAAGATTTAAAAAGAAGTTTGAAAAAGCAGGCGTATTGAAAGAGGTAAGAGGAAGAGCCTTCTTCGAAAAAAAGTCAGTTTCTAGAAGAAGAACTGTTTTGAGAGCTGCTTACAGACAGAAGATGAAAGCTGAGCAAGAAAAGTCTTAGTCTTCTAGCTTTTTACTTGATAAGACATAGAGAGACACCAAGCCAAAAGCTTGGTGTTTTTTTATGTAGAAAAGGTGCGATTCTGGTATTTTTTTAGTAAGTTAGTTACGAACGATATAACTCTTACAAGGCTTGCTTATGGTTGACAAGTTTTTAAAATACATTGCCTTAGAGAAGCGCCATAGCACACATACGCTTACTTCCTACCAACTCGATTTATCACAATTTCAGGATTTTTTACAAGAAATTTATGAGCTAGAAGACTTACTGGCAGTAGATTATAATATGCTACGCAGTTGGATTGTAGCCCTCTCTGAACAAGGGTTAAAAGCCTCTTCTATCAATCGTAAAATCGCTACCTTAAAATCCTTTTATAAGTTTTTACAACGAAAAAACTACCTAGAGCAGAATCCAACACTGCGCGTAAAACCCCTCAAGACACCCAAGAAAGTACCTGTATTTGTAGAGGAAGATTCGATGAATACATTATTAGACCAACTTACTTTTGAAGAGGACTTTGCAGGACAACGCGACAAGCTGATCTTGGAGATGCTATACAATACAGGCATGCGAGAGGCTGAACTCATTTCTCTGCAAGAAAAAGACATCGACTTTGCGCATCAGCAAGTAAAAGTAATGGGTAAAGGCGCCAAAGAACGTATCATCCCCTTGGCACGCCCACTGCTCCATTTTATACAAAACTATCTACTACTCAAGAAACAACATTTTGAGGCGGCTTCTCCTTATTTGGTAGTTACTGATAAGGGAGCGCAGAGTTATCCTATGTTGATTTACCGAGTGGTAAAGAAATACTTAGACCTCATCACTACTTCTGAAAAGAAGAGCCCCCACGTATTGCGGCATACCTTTGCTACTCACTTACTTAACAAAGGAGCTGATCTTAATGCCATCAAAGAAATACTTGGACATAGTAGCTTAAAAGCTACCCAGATTTATACACATACCTCGCTTGAAAGACTTAAAGAGATTTTTGAGCAGGCCCATCCGAAGGCGTAACGGTGCTTACGCCCATTGTTTAACCCTAAAATTTTTATGCTTATGAAACTTCAAATGCATGCCGTTCACTTTAATGCAGACAAAGACCTGCTAGCATTTATTCAGAAGAAAGTGGATAAACTAGAAACTTTTTATGATCGCTTCATAGAAGGAGAAGTGTTCTTACGGATCGATAAACGTGAGAAGCGTAACAATAAGATTGTAGAGATACGCCTTCATATTCCAGGTAATATTCTCTTTGCCAAAGCGCAAAAGGATAGCTTTGAAGCCGCCACCGATCAAGTAGTTGAGAGTTTGAGGCGACAAGTAATAAAATCAAAGGAAAAACAAGCCACTTACTAATTGTCATTTAGTATTCATAAAAAGCCACCTCGTAATGAGGTGGCTTTTTCTTTTACATCACTATATAGTTACAAGCTGTGCTACTTCAATCGCTCAAAATCTACTCTTCGGTTCTGTCTGCGTCCTTCTTCGGTAGCATTAGAAGCAATTGGTATACTGTAGTTGTACCCTTTTGTTACAAGTTGCTCAGATTTTACTCCTTGCGAAAGCATATAATTACTCACTCGATTGGCCCTGTCTTCTGAAATCTCTTGGTTGCGCTCAAGCGTACCGATGGTACACGTATGTCCACGTACCTCTACTACCATGTCAGGATTAGCTTTCAGCTCGTCGATTAGTGGTTGAAGCGAGCGTTTCTGTGCATCCGTCAACTGGGAAGAGTTATAACCAAAGGCAGCTTCCTCTTCAGGATCTTCTAGGGCAGTTGTATTCGTTGTATCTTTATCTTTGGTCGTTTCCTCTTCAAAGGTAATGCGTGTTGTATCTACAGGTTGTGGAGAAGTATTATCGGTAGGCGTTTCTTCTACTTCGGTAATCTCCGGTACATCGTCCTCAAAAACAGGTCTTTCTTCCTTCGGCTTCCCGATCGTTTTACGAATAGATACTACGAACTCTGTAGCCCCTGCGTTGCCAGCAGCATCCCCTAGAGGAGAGGCATTGAAATCGTAGCTAAAGCCAAGTGCAAACGTAGGACTATTGAACTCTACAGAAGCAACTACCGCGTTTTCTACACTATACCAAAGCCCTAAGCCAAGCGTACCGTACCTAAATAGTGCTCCAGAATTTTCTGAAAAGTGCTTATTGAAATAAGAACCTATGTTGACCTGTCTTTCACCCGTCTGCTTAATCCAGCGTAAATTAGGTACAATAGAGTAGCGATCGTTGCGAAAAGCCCTTACTCCCCCTGTAAATACACCTCTTAAAGCCAGCGGCGCATCTCCATTTTGCAGAATAGATACATCTGGTTCATTAATATTAAAGACAGAGGCACTCAGATAGTACCGTTGCTCATTGGAAGGGTAGCCCTCTTCGCTATAAAACATCAATCCAGCCGCCAGCGACGGATAAGTAACAGAATTGTCGTCGATAGATTCATTAAAAGTAGGGTTAAAATTCGGATCAAAGCTTGATACCAAGGCAGCATCATCGAGGCGGCGTTGGTAAAAGCCTCCTTGTACACCTACGCTCAAATATTTCTTTTTTCCCAAGTCAAAATTATAGGCAAAGCCTACCGTTCCACCTGTAGTTCTCAGTAAGCCTCCTTCTCCCTGCCGATCACTGATAAATGAGGCAGAGATGCCCCCCCAGCGTTTAGGCTCATTGTCTTTTAGGGTAATCAACGGATAGATAAAAGTCGCCATAGGTGTTCTAAAGTCACCATCTACCCCTGCCCATTGATTACGGTGTTGAAAAGTAACCTCTAGTTGATTACGGGTAGCTATTTGGGCAGGATTGGTAACGGTAGGAGCATACCGAAACATAGAGTAACCTACATCTTGTGCGATGGCGGGCTGTAAGACCGCCCAAAGAATAATAGAGTATACAATTTTTTTCATGAGGGTTTTCAGTTTTTATAAGGGGAAAATGTTAGCGCATAAGAATGACTGTACCGGTTTGTTTACCGTCGATGGTTTCCAAGTCTCTACCATCTACAAACTTTCCAGCAATGTACCAGACGTAGGCTTCACTGTTTTGTATGGTACCTCCTACTTTTCCATCCCAGCCAGTATCTTGGATTTGGTTCCAATCGTCAGAGCGATAGACTTCTTGCCCTAAGCGGTTGTAGATGCGCAGCGTAATGCTTTCTATGCCTTCTCCTGTGGCTACAAAAGTATTGTTGGGCGTATCAGTACGTTCTGGGAAAAAGATATTGGGTAGTGCAATACGTCCTGCGTCGATCACGGTGACAGTGAGGCTTTCTTCATAGGTACAAGCACCATCACTAACAGTAACGGTATAGGTAGTAGTTTCTTGTGGAGAGGCAGTAGGCGTAGCAATGTCAGGATTGTCTAACCCTACTGTAGGCGACCAACTGTAGCTTACTGCACCTATCGCTTCGGCACTAAGCTGTTTACTTTCTGTTCGTACAATCGTAACGTCACCACTAGTAACAATATTGGGAATAGCGGGTGCGCCTACGTTGATGTTCCGAGAGAGTGTATTAAGGCTAAGATCATTCACTGAAATAGTATAGCTTTGTTGCGCTAAACCTGTAAAGGTAAAGCTTCCATCTGTTGTTAAAACTGATTGTACAGGATCGGTATCAATTTCTACAGCGTACACGCCTACAATGGTGGGTTCTCCTCCTGCCACAGTACCCGACACCGCACCGTCAGTGTCGCCTTGGCAGGTCACGTTGGTAATATTAAGGTTATTAATAACCAATGCTGGGACGCCATCTGCTGGAAGCAGCCTTCCTAGTACGGCTTGATCTGGTCGATGGGTCAGTTTCGTCTCTAAATCTGCTTGCTGTACATCACTCATCTCGTTGAAACGTAAAGGCATACCTGACCCTGTTACATCAAAGAGATTTTGGGTAGCATTGAAGCTTTGGGAAACGGGCGTCATAGTAGTTTGGCTGGCAGCAGATAAACCTGACCAGAGTGGATTGGTAGCGGAGCTACCTGTCGAGTTATCTAGCTCAATATAAGTAGTAATGTCATCTCTAAAGATATTGGCTTCTGCATCTGGTCCGCCGATTTGTACTTCACCAAAATCACAGACGTCGTTATGATTACCTAATACAATACCTCGCCCATTCGCTACACCATTTCCATTAAAAGTATTGCCTATAATAATGGCTTCTGTAGAAAAGGCGGTTTGTGTAGAGGCATCAACGTTGGTACGTTGTTTTGTATTAAGCAAAATATGCGTATAAGTCGCGGGTGCTACTTCAGGTGTAAAAGTATTGTTGCTAATAGTAACACTATCAGAACGGGCAATAAATATCCCCACCTCCTCAAAGTCTTGTAAAATATTGCCCTCAATATTGACGATCCCTCCCTGCGTATTGTCTTTAACTTCTATCAAAAAAGTATTGAGGTCTCCATCTGTAATTGTATTATCAATAATTTGTATATCAGCGGTGGCTTGAGGTAAAGCAAACTCAACGAGTCCAGTGAGATCATTATTTTGTATCGTGAAGTTTCCTGCATTACCCATCTGTAATGTGTAAGTGCCTCTAATGGTATTTTCTTCACTTACGTTCATGCCTCCTATTGTTCCACTTCCCCCTAACATCCTAATACCTCTTCCAAAGTCAGCAGCGGCAGCGTTTTCTCTGGTAATGGTATTTCCCACAATGGTTACTTGACCTGTGCCATCGGCAGATTCTAAACGAATACCGTAAGCATCAAACTCAAAGGTAGTACCTGTTGATTCAATCAAGTTATTGAGCAACCTCAAATTGTCAAAGGTAGTAGCTCTGATGGCGTGTAGGGAATTTCCTGTGAGTGCGACTCTAAAGTTGATATTTTCGATGGTTACGTTAGTAGCATCAATTAAGAAAAGCGTCTGCTCGATGGCATTTCCATTACCTTCTACAATTGGGCGGGCAGCAATATTACCGCCATTCCCTCTAATGGTGAGCGCTTTGTTAACGATTACAGAGGTGGTAAGTGTATAGGTAGCAGTACCGAGGTCGAGCACATCCCCATTGTCTGTATCAGCATCGTCAATGGCGGCTTGGATGGTAGCGAACATTTCACCAGTGTCAATGTTGGTTACTTGTGCTTGTACACAATACCCCCATCCACTTAGGAGTAATATTCCCAAAAGGCGTTGTAAAGTAGGTTTCATAAAAAGTCATTAAAGGTGAAGTTTATCAGTTGAGGGTTAAATTACCTATTTATTGTAAAAGTTCATAGCGTGGTCGATGCCAATTATACAGGACACGAGCTTTCTTTGATATGAAACAATCAAAATGTATCAGCGCATCAAAATGACCGTGCCAGTTTGCTTGCCGTCAGAGGTTGCCAAGTCTCTACCGTCTACAAATTTTCCAGCAATGTACCATACGTACGCTTCACTGTTTTGTATGGTACCTCCTACTTTTCCATCCCAACCTGCATTTTGAATTTCATTCCAATCACTAGAGCGATAGACTTCTTGCCCTAAGCGGTTGTAAATACGCAGCGTAATACTTTCTATCCCTTCTCCCGTAGCTACAAAAGTAGTATTGGGGGTATCAGTACGTTCTGGAAAGAAAATATTAGGTAGTGCAATACGCCCTGCATCAATCACCGTTACGGTGAGGCTTTCTTCATAGGTACAAGTGCCATCGCTCACGGTAACAGTATAAGTAGTGGTTTCTTGTGGAGAAGCGATGGGTGTAGCACTATCAGGATTATCAAGTCCTCCTGTAGGCGACCAACTGTAGCTTACTGCCCCTACTGCTTCAGCACTAAGCGGTGTATTTTCGCTTCGTACAATCGTGACATCGCCACTGGTGAAAATACTCAACGCAAAGGGTGCACCTACATTGATGTTTTGAGTAGCGGTATTACCATTTAAATCGTCAAGCGCAATGGTATAGCTTTGTTGCGCTAAGTTTGTAAAGGTAAAACTTCCATCTGTCGTTAAAACTGATTGGATAGGATCAGTATTAACCTCTACCGAATATACTCCTGTAATCGCGGGATCTCCGCCCACAATCGTTCCTGACACTGTGCCATCGGCATCTCCTTGGCAAGTGGCACTGGTAATATTTAGATTGTTGACCATTAAAGCAGAGGCATCATCTGCTGGAAGGCGCCTTCCTAACACGGCTTAGTCAGGGCGATGGACTAGTTTCGTTTCTAAATCTGCTCTTTGGGCATTATTCATAGCGCTGTAGCGTAAGGGGGTAACTGATCCTGTTACGTCAAAGAGGTTTTCAGTGGCATCAAAGCTTTGAGAAACAGGCGTCATCGTGGTATGACTAGCAGCAGGAAAACTAGACCAAAATAACTCGGTAGCTGAGCTTCCCGTTAAACTATCTAGTTCGATGTAGGTTTCGAGGTTGCTGCTAAAGGTATTAGCTTCTACACCTGACCCTCCGATTTGCACTTCGCCAAAATCGCATACGTCATTGTGATTAATCAACGCAATCCCACGTTCAAGGGGACTCGTGGTAGACGGACTACCGTTAAACGTATTGCCTGTGATGATTGCTTCAGTGGAAAAAGCAGTTTGAGTGGTAGCGTCAGCATCAGTACGCTGTTTAGTACTGAGTATGATATGTATAGGAAAAGGGTCTGTGGAAGTATTGAAAGTATTATTATGGATAGTTACGTTATTGGAGCGTGTAATGAAAACGCCTATGTTATAAGAGCCTCCCAAAGTGTTATTTTCAATGTTGACGATACCTCCGTAGGTATTGTCTTTAATCTCTAAAGCGATACTATTTGAGCCACTATTTAATGAGTTATCAATAATACCTATGGTAGCTATGGCTTGAGGTGCTGTAAGCACTGTAAGCCCTATCAAATCATTATTCTGTATAGAGGTAGTACCAGCACTACCTATTTGTATAGCATAGGTTCCATTAATTACATTTGACTCAGCATTGGTAGCACCTCCTACAATAGCGCTTCCTCCTAAGATACGTACTCCCCTTCCAAAATTTAGTGCACCTATTGTCTCTCTTCTAATAGTATTACCTTGTATGGTTACTAAATCGTCACTATTGAGGGATTCTAAATAAATAGCACTTGATTCTAACGCTATACTTGTCGTGCTATCCACTACTTCTATCAAATTATTTATGATTAATAGATTATCAAAGTTGTTACTTGTTGTAGCCCTAATTACGTGGCGTGTGTCCGCTTCAGAACGTAATACTCTGAAATAGATATTTTCTATCACAATATTAGCAGCATCTATCAAAAAGATGGCCTGTGTTAGCGTATTTCCTCTCCCTTGTACAATGGGTTGAATTGCAGTATTACCACCATTCCCTCTGATGGTAAGTGACTTATTAATAATTACGGTAGTAGTAGGGAGATAGGTAGCGGTACCTAGGTCGATCACATCGCCGTCGTCTGTATCAGCATCATCAATAGCAGCTTGTATGGTAGTGAAGCTTTCACCAGTATCTACGTTAGTCACCTGTGCCTGGGCACTGTACTCCCACCTACTTAAGAGTAGTATTCCCAACAGGTATTGTAAGACTGTTTTCATCAAAAGTTCTTCAAGAGTAGAGCATTAGTTAGCTGAAGCTCAAATTACTTATTTATTGTAGGAGTTCATAGCCCGATCAATACCAATTGTACAGAAGGCGGTAGTGGCTTCATAGGTCTTTTGGAGATAGTCTGGGAGAGCTTCAAATTCCGCTTCGGTAAATCTGCTGAGTACATAATTAACTTGTCCTCCTTTGGGATAATCATTTCCAATACCAAATCGTAGGCGGGGATACTGTCGTGTTTGTAGGGTGGCTTCTATATTACCTAAGCCGTTGTGTCCACCATTAGAGCCTTTAGGGCGCATTCTAATTTTTCCAAAAGGTAGCGCTACTTCGTCTGTGATTACTAGTATATTTTCTACAGGTACTTTTAGTTGCTGGGTCCAGTAATTCACGGCTTTTCCGCTCAGATTCATGTAGGTAGAGGGCTTTACGAGGTAGATTTGTCTACCTTTATGACTAAAATGAGCTACATCACCTAAGCGATCTGTCTTGAAGGTGGCTTCGTGCTTATCTGCGATGTAGTCTACTGCCAGAAAGCCTATATTGTGACGAGTCAGTTCGTACTGTGTACCTATGTTACCAAGACCAAAAACAATGTATTTCATTCCTATGCTCTTTTTTGATGGATATATACCCTGAAGTCGTTTAAACTTTTCTATTTTAATTACTCTTCGTTTCTAAACAATGACGATTCAACCCTTACTTTGTTCCTTTTTTGAGTTATAGTGCTGCTATATCTTTCAAAAAGTGCCTTGTCTGGTCAACCTTCCGTTCATTATTCATTTTCGGTCAAAAATAAGAAGGTCAAATGACTTCCATTTAAAAATCCGCATCATGCTAAGCATCATGCGGATTTACGAGGTACTCTCTTTACTTCTAAATGTTATTCAGCCGCTACTTCCTCAGTGGCTTCTTCTCCTTCTTCCTCTTCACCTTTTCCTCTTAGTGCTCTTGGTACTTCTACCGTCACAATGGGATTTCCTAGCGCATTGAGTATTTCGTAGTTATCAGGCTCTACTTCTTTCACTTTGATAGATTTCCCTAGATCTAAAGGCTCTACATTGACAGTGATTGCCTCTGGCATGTGTTTGGGCAATGACTTAATTTTCAGCTTTCTCAAACGCATAATTACTTTCCCCCCTTTTTGTGAGCCCAGTGCTTTCCCTTCAGTTTTTACAGGAATATCCATGGTAATTTTACGATCATCTCTTAGCAATAAGAAATCTACATGCAAAAGCGTTTCGCTTACAGGATGCTCTTGGAAATCTTGTAGAATACAATCGTACTCATCGCCTTCTATGTTAAGCTTCACAAAGGCAGGTTCGGGTGTATAAATTAGGTTTCTAAAAAGAATCATGGGCGTATAAAAAGCTACTTGCTCTTTTCCACCATATAAAACACCTGGTACGTGACCTTCTCTTCTGAGCCGCTTTGACTCTGACTTTCCGAGATTTGCTCTTTTATACCCTATAATCTCTACAGTTCTCATTTTCTATATTTTTTTAAGTACTTATTAAATTGAGGAGGGCAAAGATACAGATATTTTTTGGCATTTCTGTCAATAATTTTAAAGTATTGTTGATATTTTCTTAAGAACGCTTTAAGCCTTTATAAACAGCGAACTAATGGATTCGTAAGTGTGTACTTTCCGAATGGCCGTAGCGAATAGCTCTGCCACACTGAGTATTTTTAATTTAGGAGATTCCTCTTTAAGCGGGATTGTGTCAGAAATAATGAGCTCTTCTAGTACTGAATTGTTGATATTGTTGTAGGCACTGCCAGAAAGTATAGGGTGTGTGCATACTGCTCTTACGCTTTTAGCGCCTTTTTCCATGATGATACGCGCTGCCTTGGTGATTGTACCGGCTGTATCGACCATATCGTCTATCAATACCACATTGGTATTTTCTACGTCGCCTATTACCTGCATAGAAGCAACCTCATTGGCACGTTTACGATGCTTGTCGCATACTACCATATCTGTTTCAAAGATTTTCGCAAAAGAGCGTGCTCTTCCTACCCCACCTACATCTGGCGCAGCAAAGATTAAATTTTCTAAGTGGAGACTTTCTATATAGGGAGCAAAAATCGCTGAGCCATCCAGATGATCAACGGGGAAATCGAAAAAACCTTGGATTTGTCCTGCGTGTAAGTCACACGTCATCAAGCGATCTGCGCCAGCAGCCGAGAGTAAATTCGCTACTAGCTTGGCCGCAATGGCTACACGAGGTTTATCTTTTCTGTCTTGTCGTGCATAACCAAAATAAGGGACAACTACCGTTACGTATTTGGCGGAAGCTCTTCTGGCAGCATCAATCATAAGCAAGAGTTCCATTAGGTTATCCGAGGTAGGAAAGGTAGATTGAATTAGGAATACATCACATCCTCGAATAGACTCATCATAGCTCGGGCTCATTTCGCCATCACTAAACCTTTGTATGTTAATGGCTCCCAATTCTTTACCGTAAGCATTGGCTATTTTTTTTGCCAAATAATGAGTAGCTGTACCAGAAAATAACTTTACAGAAGCAGTATCGACCATGTTGCGTTGTGTATTGAAAGATTGGGAGAATGATTACAGTACAAACTTACAGCTATCGTATTAAACTAACAATTTTCAGAAAGCGAATTTCTAAATTTAAAAACCTTCTGTTACCTTTGTTTTGAAACTTTTTCCTTGTTCACTTAGTAAGTGTAGCATTTAATTCAATTAACAACAAAGCGCGTAGATTCACTTATGGATATTGCCATTGCCTTCGCTAAAAACCTTTCTCTGCTTGTTTTCATAGCTGCTTTACTATTTGTGTACTACTCACTACCAGAAATGGTATCGTTAGAGTTTAATCAATTCCAGCAGCCTATTAATGGTTTACCAAAAGAGTATGTTTTCTACATCGCCACTTTCTTTGTAGTACTCTTCAATATGATTCTGACTTTTTTTGTACGTTTCTTTCAGGACATTCCTTTACGACGTCTCAACGTACCCAACCAAGCATTTTGGCTGCGTGATAAGATAAGTCGCGAGCATTTCTTCTATGTCATACAATCGTGGGCGTATAGCTTTATGTTGGTAGTCAACTTGTATACTTGTTATATTTTATACAGGCTATACAACATCAATTTATACCAACAGCAGGACAGTCACTTATGGATAGAAATAGGTATCTTTGGAATGATCTTCTTAGGCTGGTTATCGTTTCTGTTCTTTCGTTTTCGTATTAAAAAATACCATTTATTAGGTCCTCCTGAAGACGAGCTATCTTCCCTTTAATGGATAGGATCTAGTAATAATAACGAAGCGTAGCTGGATTTGTAACACCAACTACGCTTTGAAGGAATTTTTACTCATACTAAGATCTACCTTACCTAGTTACTGTACCAGTGGGGAAGGAAGTCAAGTTTCTTTCAAAAGAAAACTGAGTAGGTGCTGGAGCTGCATCATCAGCTAATGTAATCTCCAATGGTTTTAGTAAAAAAGGAGCAGGAGAGTTATCAGGAACAGGCTCTACAGAGATTACTACTTTTCTTCCTCTTACATCTAAGGGAAAAGTTTCTCCCGTGGGGGCATTATTGAAAAAGTCTTCTCCAGGTACAGGAGGTCCCGCGTTATTTTCGGTACCACTGAAAGGGTTGCCGCTATCACGCATGTCAAATGAGGTAAAAGTACCCGTAGAGATGGGACCAGCGTCGCCTATTACCCATCCTTCGTAAGCCCATCCCTCAGGAAGCTCAGGAAGTGTTAGTCCAGCAGTAGGCGGCATACCTGGATTACCAAACCACACACCATTTTGATCGTTGTCGTTGTTACCTTCACTCTCATCAGTAGGTGTTCTCAAAAAGAGAGAGCCTGCAGCCATCGAGAAATCACCAATGGCAGGAGCGGTAGTAGTAGAGATAGTGGCTGTCTCTCCTGAGAAATCACCTGCGATGAGTTTCTGATCTGAAGGTGCTGGATCGGGATCGTTGGCAGGCTCGATAGTGAGAATAAACTTAGTGGCATTGCTTAAAGTGGCTGCATCTACATTGAACGATGTACTAGAAAGTTCTCCAGCATCATTCACTCGAAAAGTTCCCGTTGTCACAGGCGTACCGTCTACCATTACCCATCCTTCGTAGACGAAATCACTGCCTAAGTTGGTTAAGCCATCAATATCTAGTTGTAGGTTACTCGTGGTGGGAGAATCGTTGTCTGAGTCATCATCGCAACTTACAAAGATGATACTGCTTAAGATAGTGAGGAAAAAAACAAAACTTACTTTTCTCATTTTTTTGAATTTAAGTTTAAGAGTTTACTAAACAGGTTTTGTAGTAGCAACCAACAAGCTAGGTTCCATAAGGAAGCTGACCTTAGCTGCACTTACTTTTGAAAAGTAGCCATTTGTTTTCCCTCAATTTGTCGGGTAAGTGACAATGAACAAGATTCTGAGATATCGTAGACAGTGTTGAGGAAGAATACTAAACTCCTTTAGAAGTGGTTTTCTCGAATAGGTTGTATAATAACAGTAAACTTGTTCCTTTGCTTTCTCTACTAAGCATCGTAAAGTGACAATTAGGTGAATCTGTTTCCCCTTTCTAGCACCCACACCCCACATTACGAAGCCTGTCTATGCGAGATGACTCCCTAGTATTCAAGATTTCGCAGAATTTGTTTAACAAAAAGGAACAATCAGACATATACTTCACACAGTTTTATTGCAGTCTTCTACTGGATAAATCGTTACGTATTTTAGCTAACAAATAGCTTAAGGGTTTCTCATAAAGGTTTCATATTATTTATAAGCTATTCGGCTTTCTCAAAATAGCACATGCATTTTACAGGCTTATTGAAGTTATTGATATATATTCATATCAAAACTTACTTTATCAAACTCAATCCATATTACCATAAAAGAAGTGTTCTGCACGCCTTAATAATCCTCTCCAAGCATTAGCTTGCTATATAAATATACTAAGTGTCTTATATTACTTTTGTAATTTATACATTTACGACTAAAAACTTACTTGAGTAGGTTATATCCTTAAGCTACATATTTTGCTAGCATAACATTAAATTAATAAATTGGTCACAATTGTCGAGATATTGTTGATGATACTAAGTTAAAACAGCTCTTAAACTTACTTCAACACCAGATTAATCAGCAATCTTTCTCGATGCTACTTTAATATTAACACATATTACAAACAAAATCATCTCATGAAGAAAACCTACAGTTTCGACACCAACTGGTGGCAGTGCTATCATTTGAGTAGATGGCTAACGTGCACGCTCTTGCTGCTGTTGATTGTCATCTCGAGTACCTCACTCCGGGCGCAAGTCTTAGAGAAGGTTCCAGGCAAACCAGTCATTTGTCCCGCCAAGTATGAAGATCAATTCACAAAGGCAAATGTTCCAGATGAACATGGTCTTGAAAGAATGCGTACTGGAGGTGCTGTACAAACGGCCACCTTTGAAATCACTTTTGGGTCTGGCGCACAAGCCAATCCTGATGCGCAAGCAGCTTTCGAGTTTGCCTTGGACATATGGGCCACACAGATTGTTTCGCCAATACCTATCAAAGTTTTTGCTGACTTTGCCGACCTAGGACCAGGTGTACTTGCCTCAGCAGGTCCCGCCTATAATGTCCGTAATTTTCCCAATGCACCTGAGCCCGATGTATTTTACCCTGCAGCTTTGGCGAATGCATTAGCAGGAGAAGTGCTATTTCCTGATGAAGAATTCGACCTAATAGTGAATCTGGGCAACGGTGTTCCCTACTACTTTGGCCTCGATGGTAATACCCCTGCAGGTCAGTTTGACTTTGTAACTGTAGCCCTCCACGAAGCGGGACACGGTTTAGGATTTACCACTATTAGAAGTTTTAATAATGGCGTAGGCTCTCTAAGATCGAGCGGTTCACCTTCTATCTTTGCTATTTTCATTGAAGATGGCGACGGTAACAGACTTATTGACTTTCCTGATCCCTCTACTGAGCTAGGAGATGCTTTTACAGGAGGAGACATCTTCATGGCAGGTACTTTTGCGGTAGCTGCTCTGGGTGGTGTACGACCAGCACTCTTTGCGCCGCCTACTTGGGCGGGAGGTTCTAGTTTGGCTCACTGGGATGAGGCTACTTTTCCTGCAGGCGATCCCAACTCACTCATGACACCTCAAGTAGGTACTGCTGAGGCCAACTTTGACATCGGAGATATTACCCGAGGCTTATTTAGAGATATGGGTTGGGTACTTAATGATGACAACGCCCCTCCGCTGGTAGTCACTCCTACACAACTCTCGGAAGAACTCTCCGTTGGTAATACCAATACGCAATCTGTAGAAGTTTCCAACATTGCAGATGAGCCTTTGAACTTCACAGTCAGTACTGATCCAGAAGCGACATGGTTGTCGTTTACGCTACCAACCTTACCACTCGCCTCAGCCGCTACTGGTACACTCGAGGTGCAATTTGACGCAAGTGGCTTGGTGAAAGGAGTTTATGAAGCAGAGATAGTACTTACTATTGATAACGATGCAGCAACAGAAGTACGCATTCCTGTCTCTTTACGAGTGCTTGATGGTACAGAAGTACCTGCTATTGAGGTGGACCCTACAAGCTTATCCGCTGAGTTACAACAGCTACAGCAAGAAACTCAAACCCTCACTATCTCTAATGTGGGCGATGATGATCTCACCTTTTCAGTGGTCATTAACGATGCTGAAGGAGGCAGTTTTTCTGAAAGTGTAGCAACCTCAAATAAGTCTATAAACGAAAACGGTTTTGAGAAAGTAAGGTATGGAGCGCCCTCAAAGGCTACGTCCTTAGCTAGCTTAACTAAAATCAGTGAAACGTATGATCGTTTAGTAACGACGCTCTATGCAACTGGATTTGAAGACTTTGCAGTCGGAGAGTTAAACGGTCAGCTAGGCTGGCAAACGCAATTTCCAGGAAATTGGGTAGTGAGCGATGCTAACCCTTTTGAGGGTACTCAACACCTACTAGGTATATCAGATGGCTTAGGCAGCACACGTGATGGCGCCGTATTAGCGTTATCGCCTACTATAGCGCCTGGCTCAGAGCCTTTTACAGTTGCCTCTGCTAGAATTGCTATTGAAGGAGAAGGAGTTACTTGGGAGTTTATCACTCAATCTCCTACTGCAGAATCTGTTGTTACACGCGTTGCGTTTAATCCTGATCGGTCTGTGAGTATTCTTGAAGAAGGAGGCTTTGTTCCTTTAAATGGGGTAGTAACACCAGAAGGATATTTCAACATCCGTCTCGTTGTAGATCGTGATGATGCTACTTATTCTCTTTTCTTTGATGATGAGCTGGTCTACGCAGGGCAGGGTTTTGCTGCTCAGGTAGAGCAAATTGTTTTTCTCTCACTTATGGAAGTGGAAGGTTCTACATTTCGCGCTGATAATATTGAAATCAATGATGGTGATGCAGATGCTTTCTTCCTTTCTGTAACACCTAGTGCAGGAACTGTACCTTTTGGGGCTACGACAGACTTAGCGGTTAAGTTTGATGCAAGAGCGCTCGAGCCTGGTGAGTATGCAGCAGATATCGTTATCAATAGTAATGATGCTAATAATCCGGAAATAGTTGTTCCAGCAACTTTAACCGTTACTGCACCTCCTACTATAGAGGTGACTCCTGATAATCTGCAAGCAGCCGTAAATGTGCAAGTAGACGATCCACCAAGTGCTGAAAGAACCTTCACAATTACCAATACAGGTAGTAATCCACTTGAATTTAGTACAGGACTCGGGGCTACTAACTTTACCCCACCAACACCTGCTACTAATATTTCTGTGGCCACACTAGACATGGCGAGGTATGGCGTAGGGAATACAGCACCCGTAAAAGAAGCACTAGCAGGCAGTAAGCGTGCAGTTAGATCTGTTGGTGAAAGCCTTACCATTTCTGGAGAGACTTCCAATTCAACGGCTTTTGTAGACTCTATTTTCTATGATAGTGGGGTTAACGTTGCGGGTGATTTCGCAGGCGTACAGACCGCTCCTTATACAAGCGCCATCAAGTTTGATGTAGAGACCGCTTCCTTTACACTGAATGCAGTCAGAAATGCCTTCCGTACGGAGACAGTGGCAAATCCTACTATTATATTGGAAATATACAGAGGAGGAACCACCCCAGCAGATGGCGAGTTACTTCTTTCTCAAACGCTACAGCAGGCCAGTGAAGAAGGTGCTTTTGTAGTAGAGACTTTAGATGAGGCTTTCACTTTTGCACAGGGAGAATCTTTCTGGGTAGTACATAAATATCCTGATGGTATAGAGTTCCCTCAAGGAGTAGATGATGGTGCTACACAGCGCCCAGATACTTATTTTTTCAGCAGCGACGGAGGAAGCACTTATAATCCTTCGGGCTTCGTCTTTTTAGTACGTGCCCTTAGTGGAGGAGCAGGTAGTTATATTACCCTCAATCCTGCCACTGGCACAGTAACGCCTGGAGAGTCTGTAGAGGTGACTGCTACTTTTGATGCGGCTGAATTAGCCAATGGTACTTATGAGACAGACATTGTTGTAACAAGTAATGACCCTGTTAACCCTGAAACAGCGATAGCAACCGTATTTGACGTTTCTGGTCAGGTTGCGGCTATTGAGGTTTCAGAGGAAGCCCTATTGTTTAATGATGTATTTATTGGTGCTTCTCGCGAACGTACCTTTACCATCAGCAATACAGGACTTTCGCAGCTTAACGTTACGTCCATTACTTCAGATAACTCTAACTTTACAGTTGACAATAGTAATGTAGTGATTGCAGCAGGAGGATCAGCAGAGATAACCGTTACCTTTGCCCCTTCTACTACTGGTAACATTAACGGTATTGTTACCATTCAAAGCGATGCTGCTAATAATGCTGAACAGATCGTGGTTGTCTCTGGTGTAGGATCTGAGCCTCCAATCGCCTCTATTACTCCTGAAGAAGTAAGCTTAACTACCAATGCAGGTACTACGATAGATGCTACATTTACACTTAAGAATGAAGGTAATGCACCGTTGTTCTTCTCATTCCCTGATCTAGCGGTTGTCGCAGCGTTAGCACAACCTGATGTACAGCTTAATAATACTGCATACATTGATTTTGCTAGTGTAGAACAGACCTATGAAAAAGGAAGTGAAGACAACAGAGTCGGTAATCCTGTAACATACAGCGTAGGTACGGATAATGGCTTTGGGTATATGTGGATTGACAGTGATGAACCGAATGGTCCTGTATATAGCTTTACTGATATTGCAGTTTCTGGTACAGAGATTAGCACCTTAACGGGTGGTGATGGCACAGTACAAGTAGACTTACCTTTTACGTTTTCTTATTTCAGTGAAACGTATAGTAGTGTATTCATCAATGCCAATGGTTTTGTAGCTTTTGAGCAACCCACTGGGTCTACCTTTATCAATACGCAACTTCCACAAGACGATACGTTTAATGGTTTAGTGGCAGGATTGTGGACTGATCTTGAACCACAGAATGAGAATGGAGCGCTCCACTTCGAAAGCTTGGGAGATCGCTTTGTAATTCAATGGACAGATGTTCCTGTGTTCTTAGGTTCAGCCGATGAAACAGTTACTTTCCAAATTGTTTTGTATGAAAACGGGAATATAGATATCTTCTATGAAGATGTAGCATCAGCTAGCTTTACCAATACAGCTACTGTAGGTATCGAAAGCCCAGACGCTTCAGATGGGGCGCAAGTAGCCTTTAACACCGATTATGTAAAAGATAATTTAGCACTTCGTTTTGTAAGACCGTTAATTGCGCTTACTCCTTTTATTAGTGATGTTTCGCCACTTTCAGGCGTAGTGCCTGCAGGTGGAGAGCGTGTACTAACCGTAACGGCTGATGCTACCGAGCTTAACGATGGTGTATATTTCGATAGACTTAACGTGTCTACGAATGACCCTGTCAATACTGAAGTGAGTAGCTTAATTGAGTTAACAGTCATAGGATTCCCTGAAATAGCGGTAACGCCTATGTCGTTGGATTTTGAGCCTCTCTTTATTGGTCTTAGCTCTGAGGCATCTTTCTCTATAGAAAATGTGGGTACTAAAACGTTAGAAATCTCTTCTATCGCTAATAGTAACGATGAGTTCTCTATAGACCTTGCTGGGCCACTTTCTTTGGAACCCGATCAATCGGTAATCGTGAATGTTGTTTATACGCCTTCTACCATAGGAGCGATAGAAGACGATGTGGTAATCGTCAGTAACGATGCATTTGATAATGAAACGGCCATCGTTAGCTTGTCTGGTATTGGTGTTGATCCACCTATTGTCAGTGTGTCGCCTGAATCTATTGACGTCACTGTATTTGAAGGGCAGACAGCTACAGAGTCTGTTACAATCACGAACCAAGGTGCTTCTGATCTCAATTATGCAGTATCACCTCCTTTCTTTGCAAGTACAGGTACTGAACTTGCAACAGCTAAGCAGTATGAGTTCATCGAATACGAAAAGCTAAGAAGTAAGCAGCAAGAAGATGACAGAATAGGACCAACTTTCTTAAATGCAAGTGGTGGTCCTGGTACGTTCGGTTATACTTGGGTGGACAACAATAGTGGTGGTCCTGCCTATGAATTTATCGACATTAGTGAATCAGGTACGCGAGCGAATGTAGGAAACGATGGTGATGAAGAGGTTGCACTACCTTTCGACTTCCCTTTCTTTGGAGGTACAGAAAACAGTGTTACTATCGCAGCGAATGGATTCTTGACTTTTACGCCTATTGTAGGTGCCAACTTTGTGAATACGCAAATTCCTAGTAATGTCAACCCTGATCTATTTATTGCGCCGCTTTGGGACGATTTAGAGCCAGATAATGGGGGCGGCGTCTTCTACCAAGCAACTGCAGATTACTTTATCGTACAGTATGAAGCTGTACCCGGATTCGGCTTCCCGCCACTTTTCCCTGTACCAGACCCTGTTACGTTCCAAGTAATTCTGTTCCCTGATGGTAGCATCAAAATGCAATACGAGAATGTTAATTCTACTATTGCTACTAGTGGAACGGTGGGGCTAGAAGGGCCTTTAGGATTGAGTGGCTTGCAAGTAATCTTCAATAATGAGTACCTCGAAGATGAATTAGCTATTACCTTCACGCCGCCTACTACTGGTACTGTAGCGCCTGGCGCCTCTGTAGAAGTACCTGTGACGTTCAATGAAAATGATCAAGAAGTAGGGACTTACGAAGGAAATCTATTTGTAAGTAGTAACGATCCTCAGACACCTCGTGTAGAAGTAAGTACTACGTTGGAAGTATTGCCACTACCAGAAGTAGTAGATTTTAGCTTGATCAATGCCACTACTAATGAGGTGATCGGTGCGCTTCGCGAAGGGGATATTATTAACTTAGACGACTACCCAGATAGTGGTCTTAGTATTGTAGCCAATGTAAGTTCGGTTCCTGTAGGGAGCGTTGTATTTGATTTCAATGGTGAAACCAATTTCCAACGAGAAAATGTTGCTCCTTATGCCTTGGGTGGCGATCGTAACAGCGGTGAGGATTTCAATCCTGTAACTTTCCCGCTAGGTATCAATACTGTAACGGCTACTCCTTTCACAGAACGAAATGCTACTGGTGTGGCAGGAACAGCTTTGACAATTACTTTCGAAGTGGCCAACAACCAAGCACTTATCTGTTTTGGTGAGTCAGTAGTGAATTACGCACCAGGTAATAAGAAAAATGGAGGACGTATCTCTACCATACGTAGTAATCCTAGTTTAGCACTTGATGCTCCTCAGGAGAATGATACCTTCAACTTTGTATCGCTTGGTTTTGGTGGTTCTGTTACTATAGAAATGGGTTGTGAAGTAATCGATAGAGAAGGAAATGACTTACGTATCATTGAAACTTCCTTCCGAGATCCAGCGTGTGACGATTACCCTGAGAAAGCTAAGGTAGAAGCCTCTATTGATGGCGAAACTTGGGTAGTACTCGCTGATGAGATTTGTAGAAGTGGTGAGGTAGATTTAGCCGCAGGTGGACTCACCTCAGCACGTTTTGTAAGAGTTACAGATGTTAGTAATCCGGCTGATTTTAATGGTAATGCTGATGGTTATGATGTAGATGGCATTATGGTGATTAATCCGCTTGCAGGTGATATGCTTGTGGCTCGATCATCAAATGCAATCAACTTAGTTGCCAATGAGGAAGCAGACCTCGTAGCCTATCCTAACCCAGTAATAGATGTTGTAAAGCTATCTTTAGATGGTAGTCGGGAAGCTCGAGCAGATGCATACAGCACTCATCATGAAGATGCTCTACAAGTAAATGTATACGGTCCACAGGGAGGTTTAGTATACCAGCAGTCAATTAAGACTACTAATGGTACTATAGCACTTAACCTTGCGAAGCTACCGGCAGGTATTTATCACGTTGTATTGATTGATGAAAGTGAGGGAATTATCTCTCGATCAAAATTGATCAAACAATAAATTACCTCAAATTTTTTTTGTTAAAAGGTGGGAAAGTTTTCCCACCTTTTTTTATGATGCTACTACTTAGACTATTTGAATTATGCTGACACTACTACTCCCTGCCCTACTTCTCTCGTATAATTCCTAAAAACGTTATTGTAATAACAAGCTAAATGAGTATTTTTGCAATATCGTTGCATCAATTAAGTCATTTTCCTGTTCTATTAATTAAACGTTGTTAGATTTTTGAATAATGTTTGTCGTCCAAAGTACTACCCAATAAACGGCTGAAAAATAATTTGTGAGACTCTGGAAGATGCTTCTAATTAAAACACTCACCTCTCAAAATTGAAATCTTATTTGGATCGGTGAGGTTAGATTACAAAAGATACTATTATTTAAACCAAAAAAGCCTTGAATAAACCCGTAACCATACTCACTGGATTTTTAGGTGCAGGAAAAACCACTTTTCTCAATCATTTACTCAAAGAGAATAAAGAGAAGAAGTATGCCATCATTGAGAATGAATTTGGAGAACAAGGTATTGATAACGAATTAGTAGTACATCCAGACGAAACAATTGTTGAGCTCAATAATGGCTGCTTATGCTGTACACTCAACGATAACTTATACGATATTCTTAATGATCTTTTTGAAAGAAGAGACGAATTTGATGAGCTTATCATTGAAGCGACAGGCGTAGCAGACCCAACTGGTCTAGCACAGCCTTTTTTATCTCACCCGTTAATTAAAGAGCACTTTCCACTTACTGCTATCATCTGTCTAATAGATGCAGAGCTAATAGAACAACATATTGAAGAAACAGAAGAAGCCCTAAATCAAATTATATTTAGTGATGTATTACTCATTAATAAAATAGATTTGGTAAGCGAGCATCAGGTATCTTCGCTGGAAGATAGGTTACGAACCTTAAACCCTTTGGCAGATATCGTAAAGGGTAATAAGGAAGGTTTTCCCCAAATTGAATATCGACAAAACTCAGAGAAGCTTCAGGAAATCTTACAACTTGGGGAGCAGGTAGTAGATACCGGCGAGCAACTGAGTTTCCCTGTACAAAAACCGCATTCTCATCATCATCATAAACATACTGAAGAGATCAACAGCCAAACCTACACTTTTGATCAGCCTTTTGACTACAAGAGACTTTATCAACAATTGTTTGTTTACCTTACTTTTCAGTCGAAGGATTTGTATCGTATGAAAGGATTGATCTGGATAGAAAACGAAGCACAACAATATATCTTTCAATCGGTAGGAAAACGCTTAGATGTACAAACGAAGCGACCTTGGCTCGCTACTGAGCCAAAGAAGAGTGTTATTGTTTTTATTGGTAAACAACTTAAAAGAGAGGGGCTAGAACGACTCCTTCAGCAATGCCTAAGTGACGGGAAACAAGTAAATCAACAAACCATTAATTAACATGGAAACTACACAAAGTATAAACTATTCTGGTATTGTAGGAGCCACAGCAGGTAGGTTTTGTATTACTCATTGTACGCTTATAGTAGCTGATTTGTGTACGTTGGTTTCCTAGTACTTACTGCATATTTAGAAAGTTATCGCTCTTGTTAGAAAAGTAATAGATAGGAATTGTCATTAGTAACGCTTTATGAAGATCCAAACGAGTAATCTACAATACCAATACCCTGCCTCTCCACTACTCTCATTCCCTGACCTTCAAGTAGAAGCAGGAAAAGCCTTATTGATACGTGGTGAATCAGGTTGTGGTAAGACTACGCTGTTGCATCTACTGGCAGGTTTAAGGCAACCGACAACAGGTAGTGTTATACTTGGTAATAACCAGATCGCCCGCTTATCAGCCGCCCAGATGGATCAATTCAGAGGAAAACATGTGGGCATTGTTCATCAACAATCTTACTTTATTCAGTCGTTATCTATTTTAGACAATCTATTGATTTCACCCTATGTAAATAATAAGCATAAAGTTGAGACGATTGCTAGCCAACTAAATATTAAGGACTTATTATCTCGCTATCCACACCAGTTAAGCATGGGGCAACAGCAGAGGGCTTCTATTGCAAGAGCTATCATGAATACTCCCAAAATCTTATTGGCTGATGAGCCTACAAGTGCGCTAGATAATAAAAATTGTGCACTCGTGATTGAAACTTTGTTAAAAGAAGCAATAGCTAACGAGGCCGCATTGCTCATCGTAACGCACGATAATCGCTTGCAAACCGAAGTCAGCGATTATATTGATTTAGCTACCGTACTCCACTAAACTTCTAAAAGATGCTTATCAAGATAGCTTGGAAAAATATGACGTACAAACCACTCAATACAATACTCTGTATTGGTCTACTTATGTTTGGCGTAAGTATTATTTCTTTACTACTTCTCATTCAGCATCAGCTTGAACAGAAATTCAAACGAGATTTACAGAACATTGATTTAGTAATGGGCGCTAAAGGTAGTCCGTTACAGCTTGTGCTTTCAGCAGTTTACCACTTAGATGCCCCTACTGGCAATATAAAGCTAGCAGAAGCACAAAAAATGATGAATAGTCCTATGGTGCAAGAAGCCATACCCTTGGCTTACGGTGATAGCTATCGTGGTTATCGTATTTTAGGAACCACTACTGGCTACTTAGAAAAATATGAGGCTCAATTACAAGAAGGACGCTCCTTCTCAAAGCCTTTAGAAGCTGTAATAGGTGCTAACGTCGCTGAAAAAACTGGACTAAAAGTAGGGGCTACTTTTTTAGGAACGCACGGAGAGGTAAACGAAGGACATGTGCACGAAGAGCATCCGTATAAAGTAGTAGGTGTCGTACAGAAAACAAATACTGTATTAGATCAGCTAATATTGACTAATCTTGAAAGTGTATGGCAGGTTCATGCACATAATGACGACACTGATCATAACCACGACGAAGACCATAGCCACGACGAAGACCATAGCCACGATGACGATCACAACCACGATGACGATCACAACCACGATGACGATCACAACCACGATGACGATCACAAC